>Ga0193726_1000918_pt1 | contig 26391 bp, 25 predicted proteins | sample H2c1metaG_FD_144928 | JGI IMG/M metagenome (GOLD analysis project Ga0193726, IMG submission 144928) | Soil microbial communities from a riparian zone of the East river system, Colorado, United States - H2c1 | ecosystem: Environmental > Terrestrial > Soil > Riparian zone | place: USA: East River...
CAACGCCGAATGGGCCGTCAAGGTCGCTGGCCCCTTCGTCGATTTCGAGGTCGCGGGCCGTGCCAAGATGAAGGCGGCCGCCGGCCACGAGGTCTACGAGCTGACGCCCGACCAGCTCAAGGCCTGGAAGACCGCCACCGAGCCGCTCTACAAGCAGTGGGCCGACGCCGTGGCCAAGACCGGCGCCAATCCCGACACGCTGTACAAGGAGTTCCAGGGAAGCCTCGCCAAACACGGCGCGGGGTTTTAGTGCCTGAGCCTTTGCTGGGAGCGCGCCACTCCGTGGCGCTCATGTATTCCTCCCTGCGCGTGAGCGCGGGGAGGTGTCCGGGTAGCGGACGGAGGGGTCATGGGCCTCAGTCGTGACGCTTATGACCCCTCCGTCGGCGTATGACGCCGACACCTACCCAAGCTTCGCTTGGGGAGGAAAAGGCGCGACTGGAGTCGCGCGCTCCCAGCAATGAACCGTAGCGTGATGGATCGCATCATCGACACGATCGAGGCGATCGCGGCGATGTTCGTGGGGTTGGTGGCGGCCGACATCTTCCTGTCGGTGCTGCTGCGCCGCTTCTTCAGCGTGCAGATCCCCGATTCCTACGATTTCGGCCGCATGCTGCTCGGCATCCTGATCTTCTGGGGGATCGCCGCCACGTCCTACCGCGGCGGCCATATCACGGTCGATCTCGTCTGGGCCTCGGTCGGCCCGCGCTGGAAGCGGGCGATCGACGTGTTCGCCACGCTGGTGCTGCTGTTCGTCGTCACGGTGCAGACCTACACGCTCCTCGACAAGGTGACCTCGACCTACAACGACAACGTCTTAACCTACGATCTCGGCCTGCCGACCTGGCCGTTCTTCGCGGTGGCCTGGGCGGGCGACGTCTCGGCCGTGGTGCTGATCGCCATCCGCACCTACCGACTGATCTTCCATCCCGAGGATCTCCACGGCGAGAGCACGGCTCACGAATGAGCGCCGACGCCGTCGCCATCCTGGGCTTCGTCTCGCTGTTCGCGCTGATGCTGCTGCGCGTGCCGGTCGGCATGGCGATGGGGCTGGTCGGCGTCAGCGGCTATGCCTACCTGACGGGCGGCGGGCCGGCGCTCAAGCTGATCGGCCAGACCTCCATGCGCACGGTCACCGACTATCAGTTCGGCGTCATCCCGATGTTCCTGCTGATGGGCGCCTTCGTGTCGAACTCGGGCGTGAGCCGCGAGCTGTTCCGCGCCGCCAACACCGTGGTCGGCCACTGGCGTGGCGGGCTGGGGCTCGCCACCGTGTTCGCCTGCGGTGGCTTTGCCGCCATCTCGGGCTCGTCGGTCGCCACCGCCGCCACCTTCTCGACCGTGGCCTATCCCGAGATGCGCCGTTACGGCTACCCGAAAAGCTTCGCCACCGGCGTGATCGCGGCCGGCGGCACCTTGGGCGCCATGCTGCCGCCCTCGACCGTGCTGGCCGTCTACGGCCTCATCACCCAGCAGGACATCGGCAAGCTGTTCCGCGCCGGCATCGGCCCCGGCCTGCTGGCCATGCTGATGTACATGGCGACCATCGCCGTGATCTGCCGTGTGAAGCCCGACTTCCTGCCGACTGTCCCGAAGGCCACGTGGGCCGAGCGAGTCGCCGGCCTGCGCGACGTATGGGCGCCGATCCTGCTGTTCGTGCTGGTGATCGGCGGCCTCTATGGCGGCGTCTTCACGCCGACCGAAGCCGGCGGGGTGGGCGCGAGCGGCGCCTTCCTGCTCGGCATCCTGCGCCGCCGCCTCGACAGGGCAGGGATCCGCGCCTCGCTGCTGCAGGCCACGCGCACCGCGGCCGCGGTCTTCACCGTGCTGATCGGCGCGCTGCTGTTCGGCTACTTCCTCACCATCACCCAGGTGCCGCAGAAGGTGACGGAGTTCCTGACCGGCCTCGGCATCGGCGCCTACGGCGTGCTCGCCATCATCATGGTCATGTACCTGGTGCTCGGCTGCCTGATGGACGCCATGGCGATGATCATCCTCACCGTGCCCATCATCTTCCCGCTGGTCACCGCGCTCGGCTTCGACCCGATCTGGTTCGGCGTCATCATCGTCATGACCGTCGAGCTCGGCCTGATCCATCCGCCGGTCGGCATGAACGTGTTCGTCATCAAGAGCGTCGTGCAGGACGTCAGTTTCGCCGCGATCTTCAAGGGCGTGCTGCCCTTCATCGCCACCGATATCCTGCGGCTGATCATCCTGATCGCCTTTCCGATCATCGCGCTCTGGCTGCCCAACCAGATGTAGCGCTACTCTCTCCGGACCGAAGCTTGACGCTAATTTCGGTTCGACTATAGACTGACTAGACAGTTAATAATGAGGCCGCGCTGGGGCAGTGGGACTTAAGAGGGCGATGGACAAACCGTTGGCTGACGTGAGCGCTGAAATGGCGGTCGACAAGGACGCGCCGATCCCGGTTCGCGACGGCGCCATCCTGCGAGCCAACGTCTTCCGTCCCGCCAGGCCCGGCAGATATCCCGTCATCATGTCGATGGGGATCTACGGCAAGGACGTTCACTTCGCCGATGCCTACAAGCCGCAATGGGAATCGCTCAAGCGGCTCCAGCCCGCCATCGACGCCGACGGATCGAGCGGCCGCTATCTTCGCTGGGAACTGCCCGATCCGGAACGCTGGGTGCCGCACGGCTACGTCGTCATCGCCATCGATTCGCGCGGCAGCGGCAAGTCGCCGGGCTATCTCGACCCTTTTTCACCCCAGGAAACCCGCGACTACTGCGACGCGATCGAGTGGGCCGGCGTTCAGGAATGGTCCAACGGAAAAGTCGGTCTGCTGGGCATCTCCTACTATTCGATCACGCAATGGCAGGTGGCGGGCCTGCAGCCGCCCCATCTGGCGGCGTTCTGTCCCTGGGAGGGCGGATCGGACCTCTATCGCGACTGGAGCCATCACGGCGGCATCTTCAGCAGCCTGTTCCCGACCGCGTGGTACCCGAGACAGGTCCTGCCGAATCAGAACGGCAACGAGAAGAGCCATTTTCGCGATCGCGAGACCGGCGAGCGTACCACCGGTCTTGCGCTAAACGACGCCCTGCTGCTGGGCAATCGCGCCGAACATGCGCGCGATCTCCTCCATCACCCTCTGGATGATGCCTGGTACAAGGAGCGCTCGCCCCGGCTGGCGCGCATCAGGGTGCCGTTGCTGTCGGCGGGCAACTGGGGCGGTGCGGGCCTGCACCTGCGCGGCAATATCGAAGGCTTCGTGCGGGCCGGTTCGAGCGACAAGTGGCTCGGCATGCATGTCGGTACGCACTTCGAGAGTTTCTACCTTCCCGAGTTCGTCGCCCAGCAGAGGCGTTTCTTCGACCATTATCTAAAGGGCCTCGACAACGGTTGGACATCCGAGCCGAAGGTTCAGCTGGCCATTCGACGTCCTGAAGGCGCCACCGTTCGGGCCGAAAGCGAATGGCCGATCGGGCGAACGCAATGGACAAAGTTCTTTCTCGACGGCCAGGATCGGACGCTCGATCTGCAGGCGCCGTCCGCAAGCGCCACGGCTACCTATCGCTCGTTGGGGGAAGGCATCGACTTCAGCACGGCGGCCTTTGCGGCCGAAGTGGAGTTCACGGGTCCGCTTGCGGCCAGGCTTTGGATTTCATCGTCGACGACCGACATGGACATCTTCGCCAGCCTGCGCATGTTCGATCCGGACGGCAAAGAGGTGGTCTTCACCGGCGCCAGCGATCTCGCGCCCGTCGCGCGGGGGTGGCTGCGGGCGTCTCATCGCAAGCTCGATCCGGACATGTCGCTGCCCTGGCGGCCCTACCATGCCCACGACGACATGCAGAAGCTGACGCCGAACCAGCCCTATGCCGTCGATGTCGAGATCTGGCCGACCAGCATTGTTTTCCCCAAGGGCTATCGAATGGTCCTGACCTTGCAAGGGCGTGATTTCGAAGCGTCCAATATCCCGGGGCGCATCCTGCACAATCACGAGGCGGATCGACCCGCCAGCGAGTTCGATGCCTTGAACACGATTCATACCGGCGCCGGGCATGAGTCCTATCTCCTCCTGCCGCGGATCCCGCAATGAAGCTGCCGCGGTTCGACTATGCGCGTCCCAAGACCTTGCGCGAGGCGATCGGGCTTTTGGGCGCGACCGACGGCGCCAAGCTGCTGGCCGGCGGCCAAAGCCTGATCCCCGTCATGGCCTATCGCCTGGCGGCGCCGCCACTGCTGGTGGACATCTGCGATCTCGAGGAACTGACCAGGATCACGCTGAGCCGCAGCGGCGTTTCGCTCGGCGCGCGAGTCCGCTGGTGCGACATCGAGGCGGACAAGCGCCTGCAGGAGGCGCAGCCGCTGCTGGTCGCGATGATCTCGCACGTTGCGCACTACCAGATTCGAAACCGCGGGACCGTGGGCGGAAGCCTGGCGCATGCCGATCCGGCGGCGGAGATGCCGGGCTTTGCCGTGACGTGCGATGTCGAACTGGTCGTCATGGGTTCCGCAGGCCAACGCATCGTTGCGGCTCGCGAATTTTTCCTCGGGCCGCTGGAGACAGTGCTGCGTCCCGACGAAATCATCGTTGAAGCGCGGATTCCCGCCTGGCAACCGGGTCGACGCTGGGGCTTCGAGGAGTTCGCGCGGCGTCGCGGCGACTTCGCGCTGGCGGGCATTGCCGTCTTCTTCGACGAGGACGCAGCCGGTCGCATGTCGAATGCCCATGTCGGCGCGATCGGCGCCGCCTCCTATCCACGGCGGCTCGTCGCGGTCGAAGACCTTCTGAATGGCCAGAACGCCACGGCCGAGGTGATCGAGGCTGCCGGCCAGGCGGCAGGTGAAGCGGTCGATCCGATGGATGATCTGCATGGGAGCGTCGAGTACCGGCGCGCGCTGGTTTCGACGCTTACCGAACGTGCGCTGCGGCACGCGGCCGGCCTTCAATAGCGGGATCGATCCAATGGTCGTGACGTTCAATCTCAACGGCAATCCGGTCGAAGTCGAGGTCGAGGGCCGCACGACGCTGGTCGATTGCCTTCGTCATCAATTGGGGCAGACGGGCACGCATGTCGGCTGTGAGCACGGCGTGTGCGGCGCCTGCACCGTGCTGGTCGACGGAGAAGCGGTGCGGGCCTGTCTGACACTTGCCGTGCAGGCCGAGGGCGTGCAGGTCGTGACGGTCGAAGGCCTGTCCCGCGAGGAAGACCTCACTCCGCTGCAGAAGGCCTTTCGCAAGCATCATGCGCTGCAGTGCGGCTTCTGCACCCCCGGCATGCTGACGACGGCACATGCGCTTCTGAGCAACGAGCCGACCGCCGATGCGGACCGCATTCGCGAGGTGCTCTCGGGCAATATTTGCCGTTGCACCGGCTATATCCCGATCGTCGAGGCGGTCCTCGAGGCCCGGTCCGCCTATCCGGGCGGGCCGCCCGCGGGCGACGCAAAATGACCGTCGCTTTCCCGGCAATAGGCCGTCCCATCGAGCGCGTGGAAGATCTGCGCCTGCTGCGTGGCCGCGGCCGCTACGTCGACGATCTTTCCTGCAACAGCCAGCTCTACGCCGTCGTGCTGCGCAGCAGCGTTGCCCATGGCCGCATCCGGAAAATCGACGGCGCGGCGGCGCGGGCGATGCCGGGTGTTCATGCCGTCTTCACGGCGGACGACATCGGCGAGCCGGTGCCGACAATTCCGGTGCGGCTTTTCCCGTGTCCGGAACATGAGCCGTTTCGGCAGCCGGTCATTGCCGCGACGAAGATCCGCTATGTCGGCGAGCCGCTTGCGATGGTGGTCGCCGACAGTCCGGCGATCGGCGAGGATGCGCTGGAATTGATCGATGTCGACATGGACTCCTTGCCGGCGGTGGCCAGTCACCAGGCGTCGCGCGAGAACGGCTCGTTGCTGTTCGAAGCGCACGGCTCCAATTGCGCTCTCCACTACAGCATCTCGAAGGGCGAGCCCGACAAGGCTTTTGCCGCGGCTGAGTATACAAGGCGCGAGAAATTCTACGTTCACCGGCATACCGGGATCACCATGGAGCCGCGCGGCGTCCTGGCCGAATGGGATGCCGCCACGGGCCACATGACCGTGTGGGGCGCCACCAAGGTCCCCTTCGCCAACCGTCGCATTCTGGCCAAGCTCATGGACTTGCCTGAGGACGCGGTCGACATGATCGAAGGCGACACCGGCGGCAGTTTCGGGGTGCGCGGAGAATTCTTCCCCGAGGACTTCCTGGTTCCTTTTGCGGCGCGACGCCTGGGACGTCCCGTCAAATGGACGGAGGACCGGCGGGAGCACTTCCTGGCGATCAGCCACGCGCGCGACGTGGCCTGCGACATCGAGATCGCCTGCCGCCGCGACGGGCAGGTGCTGGCATTGCGCGGCGAGGTCTGGACCGACGTCGGCGCCTACCTGCGGACGGCCGGCGCCATCAGCCCGCGCAATGTCGGTCAATTCATCACCGGGCCCTACCAGATCGAGAACGTCTCGATCGACGTGGCGGTGCAGCTCTCCAACAAATCGCCGTCGGGTACCTATCGCGGCCCGGGCCGCTACGAGGCCGACTTCTTTCGCGAAAGGCTGTTCGACCTTGCCGCCAAGGATCTCGGCATCGATCAGGTCGAATTCCGCCGCCGCAATCTGGTGCCTGAAGACAGGATGCCCTATGCGCTGCCGACCGTGGCGCCGGTGCCCAATCCCACTGCGCTGGACAGCGGGGCCTATGCGCTGGTGCTCGACCGCTGCCTGGCGGAGGCCCGGTGGGAAGACAAGATCAAACTGCAGGGGCAGCTGATCGACGGCCGATACCATGGCGTCGCTGTCGTCTGCTTCATCGAAGGCGGCGCGGCCGGCCCCAAGGAAGAGGCGCGGATCGTCCTCGAAACCGACGGATCGCTCACCGTCTATGTCGGTTCATCCGCCGTCGGCCAGGGCGTCGAGACCGTGCTGGGCCAGATCGCCGCCGACGCGATGGATGTGCCGTTCGAAAGCATTCGCGTCCGCCACGGCTCGACCACTTACGTCAAGGAAGGCTGGGGGTCGTACCACTCGCGCTCGACGGTCATGGGCGGATCGGCGATTCTCGCCGCCGCCGAGGAACTGAAGGCCAGGCTCAAGGATGCAGCCGCCAAGCGCTTCAATTGCGCGGCCGCCGAAGTGACGATCGGCGAGGCGATCGTGCGGGCGCCGGACGGCAGGACGCTCTCGCTGCAGGCGCTGGCCGGACACGATCTTTCCGCCGAAGGCATCTTTGCGAACCATCGCCACACTTATTCCTACGGCACCCATGTCGCCCATGTGGCGGTCGACAGTCGCTCCGGGCATGTCGAGCTGATCGACTATGTCGCGGTGGAAGATGCGGGCCGGATCGTCAATCCCCTGACGCTGCACGGCCAGGCGATCGGCGCCATCGTCCAGGGGCTGGGCGGCACGTTCCTCGAGGACCTGGTGTACGATGAAAGCGGGCAGCTCCTGACGGCCACGTTTGCCGACTATATGGTGCCGCTCGCCACCGACTTCCCCAACATCAAGGCGATATCGCTGCAGCTTCGACCCTCGCCGTTCAATCCGCTCGGCGCCAAGGGCGCCGGCGAAGGCGGCGTCATTCCGGTGGGTGGCGTCGTCGCCAACGCCGTCTCCGCCGCCCTGGCCTCGCTCAAGGTCGAGGTGAAGGAGCTGCCGCTTTCGCCGCCCAAGATCTGGCGGCTGATCCAGGACGCAAAGCACTCGCGGAGCGCCGATTGACGGGCGCTTCCCAAGCCGCGCTGCAAGCCTCGACCACGGGGCGGGCCTTGCCCCTGGCGCTGATGGCGCCAGCCCTGGCCATCATCGCCTTCTACGTCATCGTGCCGCTCGTCTGCCTCGGGGCCTACTCGTTCTGGACGATGCTGCCGGACGGCACCGTCGTGCGCGACTTCACCCTAGAGACCTGGCAGTCGCTGGTCACCGATCCATTCTATGGATCCGTTCTGCTCGACACGTTCCGGCTGGCCTTCGTGTCGACGGTGATCTGCGTCGTGGTGGGCTACGGGCCCGCCTACCTCATGGCCTCGGCGGCGCCGAAGTGGCGGGGCGTGCTGACCATCCTGCTCTTCCTGCCGTCGTGGATCAGCTACCTGGTGCGGACGATGTCCTGGTTGCCGGTGCTCGGCAAGAACGGCCTGGTGAACACCGCGCTGTTGGGCGCCGGCGTCGTCGAGCAGCCGTTGCCGCTGCTCTACAATCACTTCACGGTCTATCTCGGCCTCGTGCACTACCTGCTGCCGATCATGATCCTGAACATCTATCTGGGGCTCGCCACCGTCGATCCCACGATCGTGGCGGCAGCGCGCACCCTGGGCGCCAATGCGCGCCAGGCCTTTCTCGCCGTGACCTTTCCCCTGGCGTTGCCGGGGCTGTCGGCCGGCTGCCTGCTGTGCTTCATCCTGAGCCTCGGCACCTTCGTGACACCGCAAATCCTGGGCGGCCCGGGCACGACCTACTATGGAAACCTGGTCTACGACACGATCCTGCACCAGCTCGACTGGCCGACGGGCGCGATGCTGTCCGTGGTGATCATGGTGCTGCTGATCGCGCTTCTCTACGTCTACGGCCGCTTCATGGGCCTCTCGACCGTCCTGCGCGCCATCAAGTCATGATCCGCGCGAGGCTTTTCCGCTACGCTCTCGCGGCATGGACCGTCCTGGTCTACGTCTTCATGCTGGCGCCCGTCGTCGTGATCGTCCTGCTGGCCTTCAACGGCGCGCCCGGCGGGAACTTTCCGATCAGCAACCTCACCTTCGACTGGTTCGGCAAGGTGCTGACCGACAAGACGCTGCTGGCATCGCTTCGCACGTCGTTCATCCTGGCGGCGGCCGCCAGCTCGATCGCCACCGTGGTCGGCGTTGCTGCGGCCTATGCCTTGGCGCGCTACCGCATCCGCGGCCAGACCGTGTCCGAGCTCGTCCTCACCATGCCATTGCTCATTCCGCATCTGGTGATGGGCGTGGCCCTTCTGCTGTCGTTTCGCCTGTTCGGCCTGTCGAAGAATTTCGGCCTGCTGGTGATGGGCCATGTCGTCATCGTGCTGCCCTTTGTGGTCCTGACGACAAGGCATCAGCTGCAATCCGTTCCGGCCGTGCTGGAGGAGGCGGCCTGGACGCTGGGCGCCAACCGCCTGCAGACGATGCGCGAGATCGTCCTGCCGCTCGCCTTGCCGGCGATCCTGACCGGCATGCTGTTCGCCTTCATGGCCTCGTTCGATGAGGTGACGGCGACGCTGTTCTGGCGGCCACCCGGCACCGAGACCGTGCAGACCCAGATCATGGCCCTGCTGCAATTCGAGGTCGACCAGCGGATCGATGCGCTCGGTGCGCTTCTGGTCGTGTTCTCGGTCGTCGTTCCGTTCGCGGCTCTCCTCGTTGCCAGGCTCTTGTCGAGCAGACAGGCAAACAAGACATGACCGCAGACATCGATATCCGCGGGGTCAGCAAGGCCTATGGTCAGAACCAGGTCGTGCACGGCATCGATCTCGCCGTGCCGAGCGGCCAGTTCGTGGCGCTGTTGGGGCCGTCCGGCTGCGGCAAGACGACGACGTTGCGCATGATCGCCGGCCTGGAACAGCCGAGTGCAGGCGATATTTTCATTCGCGGCAAGCGCATCAACGACATCGAGGTGCATCGCCGCAACATCGGCCTGGTGTTTCAGAATCATGCGCTGTTTCCGCACAAGACCGCCTTCGACAACATCGCGTTCGGGCTGAAATATCGCAACGTCGCCAAGCCCGAGATCGAGCGCAGGGTGAAGCGGGCGCTCGAGATCGTGCGGCTGCCTCATGTCGAGGATCGCCTGCCGCGGCAGCTGTCCGGCGGCCAGCAGCAGCGCATCGCGGTTGCCCGGGCGATCGTCATCGAGCCCGACGTCCTGCTGTTCGACGAGCCGCTGTCTTCCCTGGATGCAAACCTGCGCGAGGAGATGCGTGGCGAGCTCAAGCGCATTCAGAGGACGCTGGGGATCACCACGATTTTCGTCACCCACGACCAGTCCGAAGCCCTGTCGATGGCCGACCATGTCGTGCTCATGCACAACGGGCGCATCGAGCAGGCCGGGACTCCGGACGAGCTCTACAACTGGCCGCGCTCCGAGTTCGCGGCGCGATTCTTTGGTGACGTGAACGAGATCAGCGGTGTCGTGATCGACAATGCGGGCGAGACGGCCAAGGTGCGGCTGGCAGAGGGCGCCGTTTTGCAGGTGGCCTCCCAATCACCGCTTTCGGGCGACGTCAAATTGTTGCTGCGCGCGGAGCGGGCACGGGTCGTGCGCACGCCGATCGCGCGTGCAGATGCGTCTTCGATCGAAGGCACGGTCGCAAGCTCCGACTATTTCGGCATGTTGGTGCGCTACACCGTCGAATCGCAGGGCCAACGCATCGGCGTCCTTCAGCCCCTCGAAGGCAGCGTCTTCCGTCCCGGCGAGGCCGTGCAAATCCAGATCCCCAACAACGCCTGGATCCGATTCTAGCGAGTCCGTTTCGACAGAGGTGGTGTGGTTTCGCTTTTTCGGAGTCTGCTCTAAGCGGCTGTTCCGGGCTTGTGATAGATGCGCGAATACACATCGACCAGCCACTCGCCGTAAGGCAGGCCTTTTTCATTGGGGATCAGCGCCTTGAATCGCGGCGGCTGGGGATGGGTATTCTTGACGTGCGGCGCGAAGGAGGTGTGGTAGCTGGGATTGACGAAGTAGGGAACGGAGTAGCGTTCCTGGCCATAGCGGTTGATGACCCGATGCGGCGTTGCGGTGAAAATGCCATCGGTCCAGGCTTTCATCAGTTCGCCCAGATTGACGATGTAGGCGTCCTTCACGGGCGGCGCCGTCACCCATTCGCCGCTGTTCAGCAGGATTTCCAAGCCGCCGGTATCATCCTGGGCAAGGATGGTGAGGGCGCCGGTGTCGGTGTGGGCCCGTGTACCGATGTGATCGCCCGATTCGTCGGGCTTCTGCGGTGGGTAGTGCAGAAGGCGCAACATCGGCATCGGCTTGCGGAAGTAGGACTCGAAGTGCGTCTCCGGCAGCCCCAGCCCGATCGCCATCAGGCGCAGGAGCCCTTGTCCCAGCTGCGCGAGTTTCCCCTGATAGGCGAGCATACGCGGCTTGAGATCGGGCATCGCACTGGGAAACGGGTTCGGGCCGTGCAGGGGCAGCCCGGCTAGAACGTCCGGATCGTCCGGCGGCAATTCGGTATGGATCTGGTAGGCCTCCTGAAGGTTCTCCTTCAGGTTCGGATCCTCGCCCTTGTGGAAGGAGGGAAGGTAGCCGCGGAAGCGATTTCCCGATGATTTCAGCGAGACCTCTTCCTTCTTCTCGAGCGGAAGGTCGAAGAACGTCCGGGCGGCGGTAAACATGTCGGCGATGGCGGCGGGCTCGACGCCATGATTGACGATGTAGAAGAAGCCGGCCTCCCTGCAGGCCTCGGTAACGGCCAGCGCGACCTCGCGCTTGTCCGACTCGCCGGCAAAGCTGAGGCCGTGCAGGTCGATGATGGGAATCTCCGCCGTGGTTGCCGGGCGCGACACAGGCAGCACATTCGTCTCCTTCGTTGTGTGGCTCAGGCGCGCGCCATGACGCGCACATATTCGCGCTGCCAGGTGGCGGTCTTTTCCTCCCAGTAGATGGGATCGAAAGCCCGATAGCCCGCGAACGTGCCGGTGGCGTCGTAGCCGGGAATGGCCTGAACGTCCTTCGGGAAGGCGTGCTTCGTGGGATCGAGCAGCGGCAGATTGCCGGTCGCGAGCGCCAGCGCGAAGGAAACCTCCGGCCGAAGCAGGATGTCGATCATCTCGTAAAGCGCATCGAGCGGGCTGCCCTTCAGCGCGACCATCGAGCCGAACTGGATATAGGAGCCCGTGGACGGCCAGAAGCCGAAAGGCTTGCCCTGCTTGATCAAGTTGTAGATCGGCACGAACCACGCATCGCTGACCGCAACGCTTCCCGAGGTCAGCAGGTTCACCTGTTCGGCGCCCGACGTGTAGTACTTGAGCACCTGGCGCTTGCTCTCGCGTACCTTTTCCCAGATTGCGCCCAGGTCCTTGATGTCGTTGGGATCCTGGCCGCTTTGCAGGGCGGCGTAATAGATTCGATATTGCCAGTTGTCGAAGCCGGAGACGTTCTTCTTGAACTTCTCGTCGAGCAGGAGACCGAATCCCTTGCTTTCGATTTCCGCCCGGTCGACGGCGGCGGTGTTGTAGGCGATGGCCCCGCCCGACAGGCAGTAGGGTACGGAGATCAGGCGGCCCTTGCCCTGCTTTCGATTGCGCTCGAGCACGCTCGGCACGAGCTCCTTCAGCCGCGGCATCTTGCTCTCGTCGAGCTCGGCGTTCCAACCGCGGCGCGCGATCTGGATCGGCGTCAGTTCCTGCGCGGCCCAGAAGAAGTTGTAATGATCGACGCCCTCGGCCTGGATCTGCGCCAGCATCGCGTCGGGATTGGCGTACGATCCCTGCGTCACGGCCGTGCCGGTCTTCTCCGTGAACGGTTTCAGCACCAGGCGGTCGAACGCCTCCTGCGAATAGCCGCCGAAGCCATCGTAACGGACCGTTTGACCGGCGTGCGCCGGCGCGAACCGGGCGAGTCCGGGAACGACCAGACCACAGCCGATCGCCATCACGGCGATCCGCCCGAGGAAAGCGCGCCGCCCGAGGGCGCCGTTGCCATGGCGCTCCAGCAGATGTCCGTAGTGAGTTTCGAGATCCATGATGCCGCCTGTGTCAGATGCTCTGGCGATCTATCCGCGCGCCATGACCCGGCTGTAGTCGCGCTTCCAGTTCGCACTGTTGGCTTCCCAATAGATCGGGTCAAAAGTGCGGAAGGCGGTGGCCACGCCCGTCGGGTTGTAGCCGGGCATCGCCTTGAGCTCCTTGGGGAACTCGTACTTCGTGGGATCGAGCAGGGGCAGATTGCCCGTCGCCAGGGAGTGCGCGAAACACACTTCCGGCCGCAGCAGGATGTCGATGATCTCGTAGAAGGCGTCGAGCGGACAGCCTTTCAGCGCGATCATGGTTCCGAACTGCGTATAGCCGCCTTCCCGTGGCCAGAAATCGATCGGCTGTCCCTGCTTCATCAGATTGTAGATCGACAGGAACCAGGCGTCGGTCAGCACGACGTTGCCGGAGGTCAGCAGGGCGTCCTGTTCGGCGCCCGACGTGAAGTATTTGAGAACCTGCCGCTTGCTTGCCCGAACCTTGTCCCAGATCACGTCGAAGTCCTTGATATCGTTGTGATCCTGGCCGCTTTGCAGGGCGGCGTAGTAGATCCGATACTGCCAGTTGTCGAAGCCCGACATGTTCCCTTTGTACTTTGTGTCGAGCAGGATGCCGAAGCCCTTGGCCTCGATTTCGGCACGGTCGATCGTCTTGGTGTTGTAGGCGATGGCGCCGCCTGAGAGGTAGTACGGCACCGACAGCAGCTTCCCCTTGCCGTGCGTCTTGTTGCGCTCGACGACGTAGGGGATCAGGTCCTTCAATCTCGGGATCTTGCTTTCGTCGAGTTCCGCGTTCCAGCCGCGGCGCGCGATCTGGATCGGGGTGATCTCCTGCGCGGCCGTGAAGAAATTATAGTGGTCGTAGCCCTCGGCCTGGATCTGGGCGAGCATCGCGTCCGGGTTGGCGTAGGAACCCTGGATCACGGTGATGCCGGTTTTCTGCGTGAACGGTTTTAGGACAAGACGGTCGAACGCTTCCTGAGCATAGCCGCCGAAGCCGTCGTAGCGGATGGTTTCGCCGGCATGGGCCGAACGGGCGAACGTCATGAAAGTGGGTGCCACCACGCCGCAGGCCAGCGCCATCCGCCCGATGTGGCCAAGAAAGCCGCGCCGGTCGAGGTCGCCATTGCCGTGACGTTCCAGAAGCTGCTTGTACCGTCGCTCGAGATCCATGGTACCCCTCCGGCCGGCAGCTGGATTTTCAATCCGCCGCCGCCTGCGAGGCCCGCTGCGGGTAGATGCGCTGGTAGTTCTTGTGGATGTATTCGCCGCAGATGAACGGCGGCTCGTCGGACGAGGTCTGGTCGATGATCGGCCGGATCGCCGTGTGATAGTTCGGGTCGGCGAAGAAGGCGATCGAATAGCGATCCTTGCCGTAGCGGTTGATCACCCGATGCTCGGTCGACGAGAAGCGGCCGTTGCTCCAGCGCTGCAGGATGTTGCCGATATTGATGACGAACGTGCCGTCGATCGGCGGCACGCCGATCCACTCGCCGCTCTTGTTCTTGATCTCGAGGCCGCCGAGATCGTCCTGCCAGAGGATCGTGAAGCCGCTGCCGTCGCAATGACCGCCGACCCCGATCATCTCGGTGTCGCTGGTGATCTGCTGGGGCGGGTAGTGGTTGAGCTTCAGGATCAGCATCGGATCGACATACGGGGCGGCGAAGCTGGAAGCCGGCAGCCCGAGCGCCATGGCCATGCCGGGCAGCATCCTGAAGGCCAGCGCCTCCATCGCCGCGTAGTAGCCGAGCATGGCCGGTTTCAGGGAGGGCAGGCGGGCCGGCCACTGGTTGGGCCCATAGAGCGGCGCCCGGCTGTCGAGCGGCCGGTCCTGCATCACGATGAAGCCTTCCTGCAGGTTGCGGCCCTCCGGGCCTTCGTTGCCGGTATATTCGAGCGGCAGGTAGCCGCGGAACTGCGGCGAATTCTCGACAGCGACGCTCATCTTGTCGGCCGTCGGCAGGCTGAAGAAAGCGTGGGCCTGGTCGATCAGGGCACTGAGCACGGTCGTGTCGACCCGGTGGTTGCGGACGTACATGAACCCGACGTGTTCGCAGGCCTGCGCGATCTCGCGGACCACCGCTTGCGTGCCTTTCGGATCGCCGTCGACCAGCGCCGCGATATCGACGATGGGAGCCTCGGAGAAGTCCAGGATGCGGGACGCCGGAACGACCATGTGTGCTCTCCTCGCGGGCCAATGCCACTTAATTGACCATCTAGTTAGTCTATGAAGGCGGTGCTCGGCTTGTCAACGCCGCCTGTCGCGGCCGGCCGGTGCTTCATGCCTTGCTAATTGACTAGATAGTTAGTCAGAATATAGTGGCGCAGCAAAAGGCGCGCATCCGCGCCGGCCTTTCCGATGAGCTCCAGGGCGATCTGAATGACGGCATTGAAAGTCATCGTCTTCGAGGGCGTGCAGAATTTGCCGTTGTTTGCCGCCCTGGCGAACGGCCTGTTCGCCGGCCAGGGATTGGACATCGACCTCACCTTCACGCCCGATTCCGGCACATTGCGCAACGGCCTGGCGGAGGGCCGTTTCGACATCGCCCATACCGCTGTCGACAATGCCATCGCCATGGTCGAGCTCGCGCACAAGGACGTCGCCATCGTGCTGGGTGGCGACAATGGCTTCAACAGCCTGTTCTTCCAGCCCGAGATCAGGTCGTTCGAGGATTTGCGGGGCAAGACCGTCCTGGTCGATGCGCCGAATACCGCCTTTGCGCTCGTCCTGTACAAGATCCTCGATAATCACGGACTGAAGCGCGGCGACTATGCCATCCAGCCGGTGGGCGCGACGCCCTTCCGCCTGGCCCGCATGAAGGAAGACAAGACCGCCGCCGCCGCCATCCTCAATCTGCCCTATCGGATTCTCGGCAGTCGCGCCGGTCTGAAATTCATCTGCGAGGCGGTGTGCGAGATCGGGCCCTATCTGTCGACCACGGGTTTCGTGCTGCGTCCGTGGGCCGAGGCCAACGCCGACACGCTGGTCCGCTATATCAGGGCCTATGTCGGCGGCCTGCGTTGGACCCTCGATCCGCAAAACAAGCAGGCCGCGGTCGGGTTGCTGGCGGATCGGCTGCGCTTGCCGGCCGATATCGCGCTCGAAGCCTACGGGATCGCCACCGCGCCGGCGACCGGCCTGACACGCGATGCACACGTGGACATTCCGGGGTTCGCCAATGTCCTAAGACTTCGGGCGAGCGTCGAAGGCCAGTGGGACGGCGTTGCTGCCGAACCTGCACGCTATCTGGACATGAGCTACCACGCCAAGGCGATCGCAACGATGTCCCAGCGCGCGGCGTGATCCACCGGCGCATTTTGTGAAGGAGAAGAAAATGGGCGTCGCCCGTCACCAACGTCCCAAGGAACTCGAGGGAACGCCGATCGACGAGATCGCCAACCGCTACATCGGCCGATTTCACGAGAAGAAGCCGGACTGGGCAGCCTTCGAGGACGCCAAGATCGAAGGTTTCAAACGGGCGCAGCACCGCTTCATCGGCGCCGGGGGCTCCGGCAAGCACAACGATCCGACCGTCATTCCCGCGCGCAACTTCACCTTGTCGATCATGTTCGTCGAACCGGGGCAGGGCAACGCCGCGCACACCCACGAGGTCGAGGAAGTCTTCTTCGTCCTGCAGGGCATTCTCGACGTCTTCGTCGAAGATGAGAGTGGCAACAAGGTCACGCGCCGTCTCGGCCCTTGGGACTGCGTATCGTGCCCGCCCGGCGTCATCCACGGCTATCAGAACGACAGCCTGGAACCGGTGTATTTCCAGGTGATGCTGGGCCGCGGCAAGCCAGACACGATGGGCTACGCCGACGACGAGCTGTTCAACCGCCGCGACGGTCATTTGCGCGAGGTCGGACGGGAGTAATGCCAGGCAAGCTCGCCGCACGGGTCGCGCTGGTGACCGGTGGCGGCCGGGGCATCGGCGCCGCCGTTTCGGCGCGACTTGCCTCCGAAGGCGCCATCGTCGTCGTCACGGATATATCGAAGGAGCGGGCGCAAAACGTCGCCGAAAGAATCGCGGGCGAGGGCGGCAAGGCTTACGCGCTTGAGCTCGACGTCACCGATCCAGCCGCCTGGACACGCGTTATCGAACATGTCGCGGAGCACAGCAAACGCCTCGACATTCTGGTGAACAATGCCGGTCTGGTGCTGGCGAAGTATGTCGAGGAGACGTCCCTCGAGGAGTGGCAGCAGACCTTGCGCGTCAACCTTGAAGGGCCGTTTCTCGCGGTCAAGACCGCGCTGCCCCTGATGCGCGAGACCGCGACGCGGACTCCGTTCGGTGGGTCGATCGTCAATATGAGCTCGGTATCCGGCATGGTCGGCACGGCGTCGCTGGCTGCGTATACGGCGTCAAAGGGCGGGTTGCGCTTCTTCAGCCGAAGCATTGCGCTCGACTTCGCGCGCCGTGGCTACCGGCTGAGGGCCAATTCCGTGCATCCGGGCCTGACGGAAGGCGAATCCGCCAACGCGCTTTTCGCTTCGCGTGTGCGCTCCGGCCAAAGCCGTGACCTGGCGGACGCCCGCGAGGCGATGATCGCGTCCTACCCGATCGGCCGCATGGGGCGCCAGGAAGACGTCGCCAACGGCGTGCTCTTCCTGGCGTCGGACGAGTCGGCATTCGTGACGGGGACCGAGCTCGTGATCGATGGCGGCCGGTCGGCATAGCGTCGGTATGGGGGTTCACCGGCAGCTTTGGTCCGGTGATTGCACGGCGACGATGGGGAGAGGGAGGGTGAAATGGGAATCTGTAAGGGGACGAAGTCGAGACGCGATTTCCTGCGACGGGCTGGTGTGGCAGCGGCCGCAGCGGTGCTGCCGGGCGCGCTGGCGCGGCCATTGCGCGCCGCGGGTCCCCTGAGGCCGGTCAAGATGCTCCTCGACTGGCTTTATCAGGGGCCGAACGACGGCTTCATGGTCGCCCGCGACAAAGGCTACTACGAGGCGGCCGGACTCGACGTCACCATCGACTCCGGCAAGGGCTCGGGAAGCACGGCGCAGCTCATCGCCAACAAGGTCGCGCAGTTCGGCTTCGCCGACGGTTACGTGGTCGGCAACAGCGTCTCCAAGGGCATGAGCCTCAAGATGGTTGCCGGCGTATTCCGCCGCAATCCCACGGCGGTCATCGTCCTGGCGAGCTCCGACATAAAGACGCCCAAGGAGCTCGAGGGCAAGACGATCGGCATCCCGACGGGCGCGGCGCAGTTCCAGCAATGGCCGGCTTTCGCCAAGGGCTGCGGCATCGATGCCGGCAAGGTCAAGATCGTCAATGTCGATCCCGCCGGGGCGGCGCCGGCCGTCATCAACGGGCAGGTCGACGCGATCGCGGGCTTTGCCCAGGGCTGGGTGCCGAGCATCGAGATCCGCGGCAACAAGCAGGCGCGGCTGCTGTGGTATGCAGACTGCGGCGTGACGGCGGTGAGCAACGGCATCATCGTTCATCCCGACCTCTTGAAGCAGGATCCCGAGCTCATCAGGAGCTTCGTGGCGGCAAGCCTGAAAGGCTTTCTTTATGGTCGCCAGCATCCCGACGAGGCGGCGGAGATCATCAAGAAGTATCTGCCCACCTCCGACCTGGCGATCTCCCGGCGCGAGATGGAGCTGTCATGGGCGACCTGGGTGACGCCGAACACCGCCGGCAAGCCGCTGGGCTGGATGTCCGACAAGGATTGGGACGCCACCGTCGGGGTCCTCAAGCAATATGGCGGCGTCACGGTGCCGCTCGAAGCAAGCCAGCTCTACACCAACGAGTTCGTGCCCACCGGTTCGGAGTTCGTCCCGCCTCAAACCTGATCGCGGTGCGCGAGCACAAGGGAGGATCCTGGGTCCGATGCAAGAGCAAGCCCGTCAACAGGAAGCGGCCTATCTAAGCATCGGGCAGGTCAGCAAGGTCTACGCCACGCGGGACGGCACCGTTCGCGCGTTGGACCGGATATCGATCGAGCAGAAACGCGGCGAGTTCCTGGCCATCGTCGGACCGAGCGGCTGCGGCAAGAGCACCTTGCTGATGATCGCGGCGGGCCTCGCCAGGGCGTCGAGCGGATCGGTCGTGGTCGATGGCCGCAACATCGCGGCACCCCGCACGGATATCGGGATCGTCTTCCAGAGCCCGGTTCTCCTCGAATGGCGATCGGCCTTGAGCAACATCATGCTGCAGGCCGAGGCCCGCAGCCTCGACCGGTCGGTCGCCGAAGCGCGGGCTCACGAGCTTCTGCAATCGGTCGGCCTGGACGGATTTGCCGACAAGTATCCGCAGGAGCTGTCTGGCGGAATGCGCCAGAGGGTCTCGATCTGCCGGGCGCTGGTCCATCAGCCGCCCCATCTGCTGATGGACGAGCCGTTCGGAGCGCTCGACGCCTTGACGCGCGATCAGCTGGTGCTCGACATGCAGAGTCTCTGCCGGGAGCGAAACATGTCGGTCCTGTTCGTGACCCACAGCATCGCCGAAGCGGTCTTCCTCTCCGACCGCGTCGTCGTGATGACGCCGCGACCCGGCAAGATAGACGAAGTCATCGATATCGATCTGCCGCGCCCGCGCACGCTGGCCATGCGCGAGACTCCGGCATTTGCCCGCTACAGCCGCCGGATCCTCGACGTCTTCCTGGCGCGCGGCGTCCTGCGGGAACATTGAGCGTCGCCATGACGACCCTGTTCGAAAAAGACGATGGCAACGCCGGTCTCGAGGAACTCGAGGCCGCCATCCGCAAGAGCCAGCTTCGCCTGCGGATGCGTGAACGCGCTTCCGCGATCCTCTCTCCCCTTGCGGCGATCGTGGCCTTGATTGCGATTTGGGAACTGCTCACGCGCCTGTTCGACGTCCCGACCTACCTGATACCGCGTCCGGGCCTGGTTGCGCTGGCGCTCAGCGAGCATTTCGAGCTGATCCTGAAGGAAAGCTGGGTGACGACGAGCGAAATCCTGCTGGGCTATGCGCTCAGCATCGTGGTCGGCATCCCGCTGGCCTTGGCGATATTTCTGTGGCCGCCGTTCGCCCGGGCCATCTACCCGCTGCTGGTATCGTCGCAGGCGATGCCGAAGGTCGCCGTCGCGCCGCTGCTCATCGTCTGGTTCGGCTTTGGTCTGTTGCCCAAGGTCCTGATCGCGTTTCTGATCGCCTTCTTTCCCATCGTCATCAACACGGTGGTTGGCTTGGCGGCGATCGAGCAGGAGAAGATCCTGCTCGCCCGGTCGATGGGCATGAACGGCGCGGCCACGTTCTTCAAGATAAGGCTGCCCAACGCGCTGCCGTCGATTTTCGGCGGCCTCAAGATATCGATCACGCTCGCTGTCGTGGGCGCGGTCGTCGGCGAGTTCGTCGGCGGCAACGGCGGCCTCGGCTACCAGCTCATGGTCGCCAACGGCAGCATGGACACGCCATTGCTCTTTGCCGGCCTGATCGCCCTCACCGTGCTGGGGATCGTCTTCTTCATGCTGGTCGAGGTCGTCGAGCGCCTCTGCGTCCGGCATCGCAGCATGGGAACGGCCGGCGCGCGGGAATCGATGTAGTCGGGCATCTCTTCGCGCAGCAGGGGTTCAGCCCCTCTGCGACACTGTTCATCGCATTGCTTCCGACCCGAAATTCAACACAGGCGAAGGTAGCTGTTGTACTATCCCTGCGACGGCTGATTGCATTGCCAAGGTAGAAATAGATGACGCAAGCCAAAGGTCCGGAAAAAAGGACCGTTGGGGGAAAGCCCCGCAAGCGCAACGCCGAGCGCAGCCGGCAACTCATTCTGGAAACCGCGCTAAAGCACTTCGCCGCCAAGGGGTACGACGGGGCCCGGATCGACGACATCGTCGCCGAGACCAAGCTCAGCAAGAATTTGCTCTATCACTATTTCGGCAGCAAGGAAGAGCTCTTCGTCGCGGTACTTGAGACCATCTATGAGCGGTTCCGCGGCCGTCACAGCGTCACCGCGATCGCCGACCTTCCGCCGATCGACGCGCTTCGTCATCTGGTCGACGAGACCGCCAACGCCTTGCTGGCGACACCCGAGATCATCAGCATCCTGAACACCGAGAATCTCTATCGCGGCGCCCATATCAAGAAGTCGAAGAAGATCCGGTCGATCTACGACCCGCTCTTCGTCGACCTCAACAATGTCCTGGAGAGGGGCAAGAAAACCGGCGAATTTCGCGGTAACATCGATGCCGTGCAGCTTTATATTTCGCTGTCGTCGCTCATCTACCACTACCTGTCCAACGGCCACACCCTGTCCGTCGTGCTCAAGCAGGATCTCATGACCAAGGCTAACCTGACGGCACGCTTGAAGCACGTCACCGACATGGTCCTGCGCTTCTGCCTGCCGCCGGAATTGCTCGGCAAGGCCTGAGCCCGCCGACTGCGGCCTACAAAACCTCACCCTGAGGAGCGCACGCAGTGCGCGTCTCGAAGGGTGGGCAACGACAAGGACAGTGGCCCACCCTAGAGACGCCGCGCTTCGCGCGGCTCCTCAGGGTGAGGTGCTTCTGTTGAACGGAGCGCGTTCTATCGGCGATGCTTGATCTGGTCGGCGTCGTAGGCTTCGCTCAGCCGTTGAAGCACATATTGGCCGGCCGTGATCGGTCCATGTTTCGGGGCTTCGCCTGAGGCGACCGTTCCCGGCAGCGCCGCCACGTTGGTTTCAAAGTTCGTGCCGGAAAAATACGCGATCGACAGCCGGCTGCGCGTGTTCTCGTTGACGACGCGATGGATCGTCGATTCGAACAGGTTGTTGGACCAGCGCTCGAACGTGTCGCCGATATTGATGTTGAAGGTGCCGCGCACCGGCGGCATCACCGCCCACGAGCCGTCCTTCTGGACGAGCTGCAGGCCGGGGACGTCGTCCTCCTGCGCGAGGATGGTGAAGCAGCAGTAGTCGGTGTGGGGCCGGCCGCCGATGTCGCTGTGATGTTCGACGACCGGTTGGGCGGCGTAGTGATTGATCCGCATGTTGACGAAGGGCCGGCTGAGCTCGGGTTCGAAGAAATTCTCGGGCAGGTCGAGCGCCAGGGCGAAGGCGGCATAAAGCTGGCGCTTGAGCCGGTCCATTTCCTTGAAATAGGCCTCGACATCCGCCCGGAAACCCTCGGGACGCTGCGGCCACAGGTTGGGATGATGGAAACTGACCGACGCCGGATCGACCAGCGCGTCGTGCGGCAGCTCCAGGTTCATGTTGAACCCCTCTTGCCGCTTGCGCGCCTTGGGGTCGTCCACATCGAGGCCCATCGGCGTGAAGCCCGGGTAGCCCGGCGTCTTGCGCTGGGAGATCTCCATCTTCTCGGCGAGCGGAAGAGCGAAAAAAGTCCGGGCCTGCGCGAAAGCCCGGTCGATGATCGGCTGGGGAACGCCGTGGTTCGCCAGATAGAAGAAGCCGACATCGACGCAGGCGTTTCTCAGGCCTTGCGCGACTTCGCGCTTGCCCGACGCGCTGCCCTCCAGGAAGGGCTCGAAGTCGATGATCGGCAGCTTGGCGACCGGGACCGATTTCCGGGTGAGGCCACCAGGAATGAGATGCCCATATCCGTCGTCCTGATGTTGTTCGGATTGCATTTCGCAGCCTCCCATTGCCGATGGTGGATCGCCAGCATGGGCATTTCATCACAGAAAGTTCCAGCCGAACAGATCATAGACTGACTATTTAGTTAATAATTGACCGGTTGGAGACGGGCCCATACGCTTTACCCTCGGGCGACCTGTGCGCCATCGATTGTCGAAGGAGATCGCCGCCATGAGGCTGAACCATAAAAGGGTGGTGATCCTGGGCGGCACCTCCGGGATCGGCTTGGCGACCGCAGAGGCGGCGGCGCATGAGGGAGCCGAGGTCGTCGTCGCCTCGAGCCGCAAAGCACGGCTTGATCGCGCCCTGACCGCGCTGCCGGAAGGCGCCAGCGGCCACGTGGTCGACCTCGCCCATGAAGAAGGCATCCGAAGCTTGTTCGAGACCGTTGGCCCTCTCGATCACCTGGTCTTCACGGCCGGCGAGAGCCTTGCACTCGGTGAGCTCGCGGCAACCAGCCTGGAAGACGCACGGCGTTTCTTCGAGGTCCGCTATTGGGGCGCCGTTGCCGCCGTCAAGTATGCGGCTCCGCGGATCCGCCGCGAGGGCTCGATCGTGCTCAGCTCCGGCATGGCCGGCCATCGCCCGCGCAAGGGCTGGACCATTGCGGCGAGCGTCTGCGGCGCGATGGAGTCGCTGACCCGTGCGCTTGCGGTCGAACTCGCTCCGCTCCGCGTCAACCTCGTCTGTCCGGGATTGGTGAAGACCGAGCTGTGGGACAGCATGCCTCAAGCGGACCGGCAGGCGATGTACGAGCGCGCCGGGCGGTCGCTGCCGGTGGGGCGGGCCGGCGAGGCCGGCGATCTCGCCCAAGCGTATCTTTATCTGATGTGCTGCGGCTTCAGCACTGGCCAGGTCGTCGTCGTCGACGGTGGCGCGGCCGTCGGGTGATCATCCGGCCGGTTCGAGTGTCGTCCGGATGTCGATTTTCGACGTGAGCGTGCGATGGATGGGGCAGTGGTCGGCGATCTGGATCAGCCGCGTCCGCTGCGTCTCGTCCAAAGGCCCGATCAGCTCCAGGCTCTTGTCGATGCGGTCGATCATCGATTTCGAGTTCTCGCAATCGGCGCAGTCCTCGGCATGAACGCGGGCGTGCCTCAGCCGAACGACGACCTGCTCGAGGGGCCACTTCTTTTGCCGGGCATACAGATGGACGGTCATTGAGGTGCAGCTGCCGAGCGCCATGAGCAGAAGCTCGTAGGGGCCGGGTCCGCTATCGCTGCCGCCGGCCGCGACAGGTTCGTCGGCACGCAAGGTGTGGCGGCCGTCCAGCAGGATCTGGTCGAACGGCCCTGCGCCGGTCGACGCCACGATGACGGTTCCCGCCGGCACCGAGGCCTGAAGTTCGCCCGGATCGTGCCGAGTCGTCGCGCTGCTCATATCGCCCTCCCGCTTGCAGGCATGATGAATAACATCGGGCATCTCAGCAGATGTATCCAGCCGGAGGTAGCGCTACTGTGCCGACCGAAAGGATTCCCGCATGAACAGAGTTGGCTCGTTTGTCGGCGACTGGTGGCGCCTCGTCGTTCCCTATTTCAAGTCCGAGGAGCGCTGGATCGCCATCTCGCTGTTGATCGCTGCCGTCGTGCTGACCCTTTCCGGCGTTGCCGTCAACGTGGCCTACAACGAATGGAGCCGGCGCTTCTTCGACACTTTCCAGAACAAGGACGAACCGGGCTTCTGGCTCGAGATGATCAACTTCTCGTGGATCGCCGGCCTCACCATCGCTTTTTCCATTGCCCGCGGACTGGCGAGTCCTTACTTGCGCCTGCGCTGGCGGCGCTGGCTGACCAAGCAGTATCTGGCGCATTGGCTCGATAGCCGCGGCTACTACCGCATCGAGCTCGAGCGCAGGATCGACAACGCCGACCAGCGCATCTCCGAGGATCTGCGCCAGCTCGGCCTCTACACTATGACGCTCGTGCTGGGCGTGATCGACGCCGTGGCGACCCTGGTCTCGTTCCTGTTCATCCTGTGGCAGCTCTCGGGCTCGCTGTCGCTGGGCTTCATCGGCATCGACGCCAACGTGCCGGGCTACATGGTGTGGGTGGCGCTGGTCTACGCCTTCGTCGGCACCTGGCTCGCCAACATGGTTGGCCGCCGGCTGATCCCCCTCAACTTCGCCCAGCAGGCGCTCGAGGCCGATTTCCGCTTCTCCCTGGTGCGCGTGCGCGAGAACGCCGAAGGCATCGCGCTCTATCGCGGTGAGCCTGCCGAGCAGGAGAACCTGGTGGCGCGCTACCAGGCGGTGTTCATGAACGGCTGGCGAGTGCTCTACACCAGCCTGCAGCTCGCCTTCTACCAGACGGGCTACGCCCAGATCGCCATCATCTTCCCATACCTCGTGACCGGCCCGCGTTTCTTCGCCGGCGCCATCACGCTCGGCGTCATGACGCAGACGGCCCAGGCGTTCGGCCAGGTCCAGACGGCGCTGTCCTTCTTCATCGACAACTACGCCACCCTGGCCGAACTGCGCGCGGTGATGGATCGTCTCATGGGCCTGAAGGGCGCCATCGACCACCAGCAGGACACGGCGATCGACGTGGCGCCCGAGACCGGCCGGGCCGATGTCGGCGCCGAGGGTCTGACGCTCGCTTTGCCTGACGGCCAGGAACTGCTCCGCGACGCGACGCTCGTCCTGCCGCACGGCCATTCCACCCTGATCACGGGCGCCAGCGGCTCGGGCAAGAGCACGCTGTTCCGGGCGCTGGCCGGCATCTGGCCGTTCGGCCACGGCAAGGTGCGCGTGCCGGCAGGCGCGCGCGTGCTCTTCCTGCCGCAGAAGCCCTACATACCGATCGGCACGCTGCGCAACGCCGTGCGCTATCCCGACGAGAACTCGCAGGCGAGCGACGCCGAGATCATGGCCGCCCTCGAGGCCGCGCGGCTCGGCCATCTCGCCCCGCGTCTCGACGAGGTGGCGCACTGGACCTACACCCTGTCGGGCGGCGAGCAGCAGAGGCTCGCCGTGGCGCGCGCCCTGGTGTTCAAGCCCGACTGGCTGTTCCTCGACGAAGCCACCGCATCGCTCGACGAGCCGACGGAGGCTGCGATCTATGGCGAGTTGAAGCAGCGCCTTCCCGATACGACCGTCGTGTCGATCGGCCACCGGCCCTCGCTGCGCCAGTGGCACGACCGCCAGGTCGAGCTCAAACGCGCGCCGGGCGAAGTCGGCCGGCTGGTCGAAGGGGCTGCGGCGTCACCGGCCTGATGCATACGTTCGTCGCCGCCGGCGCCGGGTTTCTGCTCGCGGTCTTGTGGTTCGACCTGATGTTCGACGTGCAGACCCGCAAGCACGCCGGCAATCCGTTGCCGCCTGAAGTGCTGGCCTCGATCTCGGCCTACTATCGACGCGTCACGACCGAAGCCTATCCCATGAACCGGCTGGTGGCGTTGGTCATGGTCTTGACGCTGGTAGCGATCGTCGCCCAAATCGTGGAAGCGGCGGATCCCTCGTGGATCGGATGGGGTTCGCTTGCCCTGGCCGGCAGCGGTTTCGTGCCCACCCTTGCCCGCACCATTCCCAACGCCCGACGGCTCGGCAGCGCAAAGGACTCACCCGATACGCAGTCGACTCTCGCGCGCTCGGTCTGTCGAGATCATCTCTTCAGCTTCGTGCGCATGAGCCTGGTCCTCGGCCTGCAACTTTCAGCGGTATAGGTCCGAAGGAAATGGCGCGCCAGACCATCCTGATCATACGACACGCCGACAAGCCGGAACCTGGCGGGGACGGCGGGGTCGATGCCGTTGGCGTACCTGACAAGAATTCCCTGACGCCGCGCGGCTGGCAGAGGGCAGGGATCTGGGCCGAACTCTTCGCCCCGTCTCTCGGCCAGCAGCGCGTATTGCCGACGCCGTCGGCCATCTTTGCATCCGCCCCGGCGAGCAAGGCCGAAATCGCGGCCGGCCATGGCGGCAGCAAGAGCCGCCGTCCGCTGGAGACGATAAGCCCGCTTGCCGCAAAGCTCGGGATCGACGTCGATCTGCGTTTTGCGAAGGGCCAGGAAGCCGACCTGGCTGCGACGCTCTCACGGATGGACGGCGTCGCGCTCGTTTGCTGGCAGCATGAAGACATTGCCGCCATCGCCAACGCGCTTAGCCCGCAGCCCCAAGGCGTCCCCGGCAAATGGCCGGGA
>Ga0193726_1000919_pt1 | contig 26360 bp, 17 predicted proteins | sample H2c1metaG_FD_144928 | JGI IMG/M metagenome (GOLD analysis project Ga0193726, IMG submission 144928) | Soil microbial communities from a riparian zone of the East river system, Colorado, United States - H2c1 | ecosystem: Environmental > Terrestrial > Soil > Riparian zone | place: USA: East River...
CTTAATTCATTGTCGGCCTTACCATCAGACTTTAGGATTTCCCTTTGCTGCTTATCTACAAAATCATGGAAAAGTTCCCTGTTCTTTGGAGGTTTAAGATCCTTTACGGGGTCGGGGTCTTCAGCCTGGGCCAGCAGGGGTTGAAAGGCAAGCAGGCAGCTCAGTAAAAGAAGATATTTGGGTATTGCAATCATAAGGATCGTTCGGCAAATTTACTATCCATCTCTGAAATGCCCTATTAAAGGATTATTGAAAGAAATTCGTCCCTTTGCAGGGGATTTCGGGTTGTATTCAGGTATTTTCTGTTATGAACAAAATTTTTACCCCGCATTTCCCTTCAGGCAGGTTAAGTTTATATTAAGTCTGTGTTATGGGATAAGCCAATTTTCTTTAGAATTAATCTTCATGTAGGTTTGCGCAAACAAAAACAACCATGGAAGCTAAGGCAAGGAAAGTGTTAATTGCCGATGATGAACCTGATATTCTTGAAATACTCAAATACAATCTTGTTAATGAAGGGTACCAGGTTATAACCGCAAAAGATGGAGATGAAGCGATTGATAAAGCAAAGATCTTTCAGCCGGACCTGGTGGTTTTAGACATCATGATGCCAAAGAAAAGCGGTGTCCAGGTTTGTGAAATATTGAGAACTCAGTCTACATTCAGAAATACGCTCATAATATTTTTGACTGCGTTAAATGATGAAACGACGCAGATCCGGGGTCTTGAAACCGGTGCAGATGACTACATCAGTAAGCCGATCAGTCCGAGAGTTTTTCTCAGCCGGGTGAATGCTCTTTTCAGAAGGGTCCCCAAAAAAGAAAATAAAACAGTCCAGGTGGATGGCCTGATCATTGACCCTGAAAAATTCGTGGTTGAACTTGAAGGAAAAGAAATTCTGCTCGCTAAAAAGGAATTTGAATTACTCCACTTGCTGGCTTCCCGTCCCGGCCGTGTTTTTCTGAGAAATGAAATTCTTAGCCAGGTCTGGGGCAACGACGTCATTGTTGGCGACCGAACTATTGACGTACATATCCGGAAGATCCGCCAAAAACTCGGCGTGGATTGTATTACTACAGTAAAAGGTGTTGGGTATAAATTTGAACTTTAGACCTCCAGTCTCCTCAAAGGGAACTAAAATCAGATAGTTTACTTTTGTTGCCGTATTGAACACCAGGTTCGATCATTCAAGTATAAAACATACCGGTATCTGATGGAATTTTTTAACAGTACTCCTTTAACAGAGTGCATAAAACTCCCTTTTAAGGGGCGGAGTTATGCTTAACACAAAAAATGTTTCTCCGCGAAGGCTCTCAGCATTTACAGCACTCCTGCTTTCCGTGCCGATAAGTACCGGTATTTACATCTTGCATCAAAGCTGGGAAGTATGGATTATTTCCTTTGCAATAATTTTTATTGGCAGCTATGCGCTGATCGCTTTTACGCTTGAACGTTTTATTTACAGGAAGATCAAACTGATCTATAAATTTATCTATCACACCAAGGCAAGCAAAAAAGAAGAAACCTATTACCAATACCTTTTACCTCAAAAAAGTATTGATGAAGTAAGAGAAGATGTGGAAGAATGGGCGGAAAAACAAGTGGAAGAAATTGAGATGCTGAAAAGAAATGAACAGTTTCGCAAAGAATTTTTACAGAACCTGGCTCATGAATTTAAAACACCTGTATTTGCCATCCAGGGTTATGTAGATACATTATTGCAGGGGGCATTGGAAAATCCCGAGGTGAACCGGCCCTTCCTGGAAAAAACTTCAAGGAATATAGACAGGCTTACCAACCTCATCAATGACCTTGATGAAATTTCAAAATTGGAAAGAGGGGAGCAGGTGATCTACAAACAAAATTTTATCATACAGGACCTGGTTAAGGAAGTTTTTGAAAGTCTTTCTATAAAAGCCGAACAAAAAAATATCCGTTGCACCATAAAGAAAGGTTGTGAATCTCCTTTGACGGTCTTTGCCGATAAGGAAAAAATAAGGCAGGTCATCTTAAACCTTGTTGAGAACTCCATCAAATATGGGAAGTACGGTGGAATTATTACTGCCAGTATGTATATTACTGATGAAAAACATGTCCTGGTGGAAATAAGCGATGATGGAATTGGTATGGCAGAAAGACATCTTTCAAGGATTTTTGAGCGCTTTTACCGAACGGAGGAGGGAAGAAGTCTTGATATAACCGGCTCTGGCCTGGGTCTTGCAATTTGCAAGCACATTATTGAGGCACATGGGCAAACCATTCACGCCCGCAGTACCGAGCATGTAGGTACAACAATTGGTTTTACTCTTGAGAGAAAGAAAGATTGAAATTGCTCTATGTATGTTCCGGATTTTTTTGAACAATAAATATTTCCTTATTGTCAGCGCCGCTTCCAAAAAATGAACTGAAACGTGTACTTTCTCCCCTTATGCTTTGGGGTCTCGGAGTAGGGTATGTTATCTCAGGAATGTATTTTGGCTGGAACCTGGGCCTTAAAGAAGGAGGAACACTCGGACTGGCTATTGCAACTTTTTTTATCATCATCCTCTACATCACTTTCACCTTTAGCTATACAGAATTGGCTTGTGCCATACCCAGGGCAGGAGGCGGATTTGATTATGCAAACCGTGCTCTTGGAAAAGATTGGGGTTTTATTGCAGGTATGGCTCAAAATATAGAATTCATTTTTGCACCACCTGCCATTGCTTTTGCTATTGGCGCTTATTTTAATTTATTCTTTCCCCAGCTATCCATCTTATCTATTGCCATATTCAGCTATGTCGTTTTTACTGCATTAAATATTTATGGCGTTAAGGCGGCTGCCATGTTTGAATTGGTCATAACCATTCTTGCCGTAGGTGAGCTGTTATTATTTACCGGCATTACCATTCCGCATTTTGAATTAAAAAATTTACAACATAATGCATTCCCTCATGGATGGGCGGGTGTTTTTGCTGCCACTCCTTTTGCTATCTGGTTTTTCCTGGCTATCGAAGGAGTCGCCAATGTTGCGGAAGAGGCGATCCATCCCCAGCGAACCATGCTGATCGGTTTTGGTACCGCCATTCTTACGCTTGTTATTTTATGCATCCTCACATTTATCAGTTCTACAGGCGTCGCAGGATGGGAAGCGATCGTCTACAAAAGCAATGGGGATACATCTGATTCTCCATTGCCACTTGCATTGAGTCATGTTGTGGGCAATAACAATGTGCTCTATCATTTGCTTATTACGATCGGGCTATTTGGACTGGTCGCATCTTTTCATGGAATTATCCTGGCGGCAGGAAGATCCAGCTTTGAATTTGGCAGGGTGGGTTTTGCCCCTGGGTTTCTAAAAAATATCCACCCAAAATTTCAAACACCTTCAACTGCATTATTAGTGAACATGGCAATCGGGATCATTGCGTTGCTCACCGGGAAAACGTCAGAAATCATCACCATCTCAGTATTTGGCGCGCTTACATTATATATTGTATCCATGGTAGCATTGCTGCGACTTAGAAAAAAAGAGCCGCAATTGGATCGGCCATTTAAAGTACCCCTGTATCCTTTCTTTCCTTTGGTTGCCCTGGCTATCGCGGTTTTTTCTTTTGTGGCCATGACCATATATAATTTTAGACTGGCGCTGATCTATTTATTAATTATTGGCCTCTGCTATCTTGCATTTAAATTATTCGCAGGAAAGAACGTGTATCAATAGTATTTTTTACCAGTTAAATATCATTATGAGAACAAAAGAAATTCTTCAGTATATAAAAGAACATCCATCTGGAAAGGTGAAGATCGCGTTCAGTGATATTGATGGAATACTAAGGGGTAAATACATTTCTGCAGACAAGTTTTTCTCATCCCTGGATAACGGTCTGGCATTTTGCAATGTTATTTTTGGTTGGGATGCCGGGGATGCTGTTTATGATAATGTCTCCTATACTGGCTGGCATACCGGCTACCCTGACTCCCCCGGCGTTTTAGATATAAATACCTTCAGAAAGATCCCCTGGGAAAATGATGTTCCTTTTTTCTTAGGCGAGCTTGAAGATGAGAAGGGAAGTCCTTTGCCGGTTTGTTCACGACAATTACTTAAAAGAATATCGGGGGAGGCAAGCACCCAAGGATATGCTCCATTTTTTTCTCAGGAATTTGAGTGGTACAATTTTGCGGAAACACCTCAATCAGCAAACGATAAGAATTTCAAAAACTTAACGCCCATTACACCTGGCATGTTTGGCTATTCTATTCTTCGCAGCTCATTAGAGAATCCTTATTTCTCGGATCTGTTTGAAAGCTTAAGAAACTTCAATGTCCCATTGGAAGGATTGCATACTGAGACGGGGCCGGGCACGTATGAAGCGGCTATTGTTTATACAAATGTTCTCGAAGCAGCAGACAGGGCGGTTCTGTTTAAAACAGCAGTTAAGGAGATTGCGTACAGGCATGGCATTCTCGCAACTTTCATGGCAAAGATCAACCAGGATCTTCCGGGTTGCGGCGGACATGTTCATCAAAGTTTGTGGGACAAAGGCGGAAAGAAGAATCTTTTTTTTGATGAAAAGGATAAAATGAAAATGAGCGCACTGGCAAAAAGTTATGTAGCCGGACAATTATATTGTTTGCCGTATATACTCCCCATGTTTGCTCCTACCGTTAACAGTTATAAAAGATTGGTAGAAGGAGCGTGGGCCCCTACAACACTTACCTGGGGTGCAGATAACCGAACCGTCGCCTTAAGAGTATTATCAAACAATAGTAAATCCAGCCGGCTTGAAACAAGAGTGATAGGGTCCGATGTAAATCCTTACCTGGCAATGGCTGGCTGTTTGGCCGCAGGACTGTATGGTATAAAAAATAAATTGAAACTAAAGCAGCCCGCAACTGTCGGAAATGGTTACGAAGATGCTACCAACGGTATTCTTCCTTCTACATTAATAGAAGCCACCCAGCAAATGAAAACGTCAAAACTTGCAAAGGAATTATTCGGTTCAACATTTGTCGAACATTTCACCCAAACCAGGGAATGGGAATGGAGGCAGCATTTAAAAGCAGTTACCGACTGGGAATATAAAAGATATTTTGAGATCATATAAATTTGAACCATTCATAACTATAAAATGTTTTTTCAATAGAACATGGATGCTGGAGACAAGGCGAGATCTCAATTTTCAAATCATCAAATTTTCAAATTAACCTATGACTTTTGACAAGATCTATCAATATAATTTTCCAACAACCATTCGATTTGGACCGGGGTCAAGTAAAGAGCTAGGGAGTTACCTCGTAAAGAATGAATTGTTAAAACCCCTGATCGTTACCGATGCTACTGTTGCTCAATTAGGTTTTTTTAAGGAGATCCTGGATGACCTTAAAAGAAAAAATATTTCGGCAGAAGTCTTTTCCGATATACATAAGAACCCGGTAAAATCTGATGTTTATAAAGGCACTGACGTTTATGATCATGCCGAAAGGGATTCGATCGTAGGCATCGGTGGAGGCGCAGCATTGGATGTGGCAAGGGCAATTGTATTAAGAATAAATCACAGGGAGGACCTTTTTAAATACGATGATCTTGTTGGGGGCGATGTTTTTGTAACGAATGATGTCCCTCATTTCATTACCATCCCAACCACGGCAGGTACAGGCAGCGAGGTTGGCCGCAGTGCTATCATTGCGGATGATACAACTCATCAAAAGAAAATTCTTTTTTCTCCCAGGCTACTGGCGAAAATAGTTTTTGCGGACCCTTTATTAACTATGGAATTACCGCCATTCATAACCGCCGCCACAGGAATGGATGCCCTGACCCATAATATGGAGGCATACCTGGCAAAAATGCCACATCCTTTATGCGAAGGAATTGCCCTGGAAGGAATTTCATTGATCAGTCAATCGCTGGAAAAAGCCGTGAATGCTCCCGATACAGAATCAAGAAGTAAAATGCTGATCGCTTCCTTGATGGGTGCGGTGGCTTTTCAAAAAGGTTTAGGAGTGGTTCACTCCCTGGCGCATCCTTTATCCTCTTTGCTGGATACACATCATGGATTGGCCAATGCAGTGAACATTCCGTATGGAATGGAATTTAATATTGAAGGATTTGAAAATAAATTCAAACAGATTGCAAGAAAACTGGAGCTGAAGGAAGAAACGGGCGAGGCCGTTGTAAATTATTTGTTTGACTTGAATTCAAAAATAAATATACCACACAAATTACGCGACATTGGGGTAAGGCAGGAACATATCGAAACGCTGTCCGACCTTGCCATTGCTGATTTTGCGCATCCCAATAATCCGAAACCGGTGAGCCGCCAGGATTTCAGAAATTTGTACAGCAAAGCATTATAGTTTCATGAAAAAGAAAATTGGAATAAGCTTTACAAAAACTTCGTTTCAGAATTACTGGAATTGGTTCACTTCTTATGATTTGAAAGACGACCTGGAGCTGGTTGAGCTTTCTTTTGAAAAAAATAACAGCGAAGACATTTACCAATGCGACGGATTTATACTTACCGGGGGAATAGATGTACATCCATCGTTTTACAATGGCAAAAAAAATTACGACAATGTTCCTTCTTCCTTTCAACAGGACAGGGATCATTTTGAAGAAAAGATCTACCACTATTCTCAATCAAACAAAATCCCTTTAATGGGAATTTGCCGCGGCATGCAATTAATCAATGTATTGCAGGGAGGCAAACTGATACAGGATCTTGACAATGGAAATGAAAGGCACAAAAAGGAAGAATCAGACAAAGAACATTCCATTGTTGCCGAAAGGAATAGTTTACTTTATAATATAGCGGGCTCACCATCAGGTCGGGTTAATAGTGCCCATCACCAGGCAGTCGATCCAAATGCCATTGGAGATAACCTCGTTGCCAATGCTTATGATGACGATGATGAGCAGATCATCGAAGGGCTTGAATTCAAAAACAAAACCGGTAAAGCGTTTATGCTTTGTGTGCAATGGCACCCCGAAAGAATGAAGAACAAAGAAGAAAACCCATTTTCTCAAAATCTGAAAGATCAATTTCTTTTTGCAGTAAGGGAAACAACTATGAAGAAACTCCAGGTTACAAATCCGGCCAATGAGGAGATTATTGCAGTACTGAATGAGGACACGAAAGAAAGTTTACAAAATAAATTTGAATCTTTGAAGAACGCACAGCTTTCGTGGCATAAAACCTTACTCGCAGACAGGATAAAGATTATTAAAAATGTATCCGATCTGCTCGGGAAAAATATAGAGTCACTTGCAGCCATACTGACATCCGAAGTAGGCAAACCTCTACCACAATCACGTAATGAAATCAATGGAGCAAAGGCCAGAATAAAATGGCTTTGTGAAAATGCAGAGAAATATTTATCTGATGAGGTTATGAGCAGTACGAATGGTATGGAAGAAAGAATTTCTTATGAACCCCTGGGGGTGATATGCAATATCTCGGCCTGGAACTATCCATTCCTTGTCGGTGTAAATGTTTTTGTGCCTGCGCTGCTTGCAGGAAATGGGGTAATGTATAAACCATCAGAATATGCATCGCTGACCGGCATACAGATTGAAAAAATGCTGATCGGTGCCGGGGTTCCTGCAGATCTTTTCCAGGTGGCAATCGGTGGAGGAGCTATCGGGGAAATTTTATTAGGCCTTCCGTTTGATGGTTATTTTTTTACCGGCTCTTATAAAACAGGGAAATACATTTATGAGAAGGTGGCGCCAAAAATGGTTCCCTGCCAATGTGAATTGGGCGGTAAGGACCCTTTATACGTAGCAGAGGATATAAAAGATATTAAAGCCGTAGCTGCCTCCACTGCCGATGGAGCTTTTTACAATAATGGGCAGAGTTGCTGTGCCGTGGAAAGAATTTATGTTCATGAGAAAGTATACGATCAATATATTGACGAATTTATCAAAGAAGTGAGTTCCTGGAAAACCGGCTCTCCCCTTGAACAAGGGGTTTATATCGGGCCATTGAGCAGGAAGGAGCAAGGGACAGTTTTGGAAAACCAGGTAAAAGATGCGCTGGATAAAGGCGCAAGAATACTTATTGGTGGAAAAAAAATGGTTGGCAAAGGCTATTTTTTTGAACCTACTGTGTTGGTCCAGGTGAATCACGATATGAGTATTATGAAAGAAGAATCGTTTGGTCCTGTTATTGGAATTATGAAAGTGAATGATGATGAGGAAGCCATAAAATTGATGAATGATACGGAATATGGCCTGACAGCTTCCGTCTATAGAAAAAGAGCAGAAAATATTTTACAGCAGGTAGATACGGGAACCGGTTATTGGAATTGTTGTGACCGGGTTACCGCCGCGCTTCCCTGGAGTGGAAGAAAACATTCAGGTATTGGATCTACGCTTTCCCACGCCGGGTTACGGGCATTTACAAAACCAAAAGGCAACCACCTGCGCGATTGACTGCGGGAATAGGTTTTAAGTTTTACGTAATACTTATAACTTATGACTTACAACCTGGTAAAATTATATCCGATTGGCTTTTGCACTAAGGCGCCAGAATTATAATACTTACTTCAACGTAATGGCCGGCGCCACTGATTGATCGTACTGGAATTTCTCTCCAACTAAACCTGCAATAGTTTGAGCAATCTGTTTCTGGTAGATCTGTTCTTCATTTTTCATTTCCCCGAGTGGATTGATATTTGGGCCAATAAGTGCCAGCCAGGTTTGTGATGAACCGTTAATAAAAAATCCATGGTTCACCCATTTTGATCCACCTTTTCCTCTTCCATGATCGGTGGTAATAATAAAAGTAGTATTGTCCTTATAACCGGGCGTTGATTGGACCCAATGCCAGAGTTCACCGATCATCTTATCAATTTGCGCTGCCTTCTCCAGGTAAAGATCGTAGCGGCCCAGGTGTGCCATTTCATCTGTTTCTCCGAATCCTAAATAAACAATGGAAGGGAGAAATTTGCGAACATATTCTTTTGCGGTAATAAATGTAAGTTCATCCTGCCTTGTTTCTGTTTTATTGTAAACGGCATCGTTCTCAACCTTATTTACAAGACTTTGCTCCGCACTATCTTCCTCCATATTTTCATAACCACTGTTCATTCTTATGCCACTTCGTTTCTTATTTAATATATAAGGAAATACATTCCACGAAGTAAATGCGACCACATTTCCTTTAAAGTTTCTTTGCTGATCAAGATACTCAAGCACATTGCGGTTAGGGTTTTCTTTTTTGTCATTTGAAGAAATGGCCACATCCGTTTCTCCCGAAAACATTTCGTTGTATCCCGGGTATGAAAGCGCATACAAGTTTGATGCGTTCACCTTATTTTTAAAATTCCTGTTTCCGTATACCTGGCCACTGTTTGAAAGGACTTCCCAGAAAAAAGGCATGAGTTTTTTTCTTCTTTCTTCCGCACCGGGAGCCCAGTACATCATCTTCATAGTAGCTGCATCAGGAGTAAATTCTTCATCATTGATCAATGTGGAATCGGCACCCTCAAAGATTTCCTGCCATCGGAACCCATCGATTGTAATTATGAAAAGATTCTTTACCGGGTGAATGGATGTGGGAAGGTCACGCTGTTTTGTCGGTTTCCTGGTGGCCTGCAAACATATTGCCAATATGATGCAGGTAAAAACGTGTTTCATTGTGTGCGGTTTGGCAAAGAAATAACGCTAATATAACCGGACTGTTATCTAAGCATTATTTTAATGTTAGAGGAAAATACGTAACGATTTATTCATATTAGGATAACAATACTTTAATCACCCGGTAACAATTGAGTCAAACCTGTTGATAAATTTTGTAAAACTTTTCCACCCATGCAAAAACGCTGTATCGATGTATCCGTGCTTTCCGACCTGCATCTTGGCACTTATGGCTGCAGGGCAAAAGAAATTGTCACTTACCTCAAAAGCATCAGCCCTCAAATTTTAATTCTGAATGGAGATATTATTGATATCTGGCAATTCACCAAACATTATTTCCCCTCCACGCATGTTGCTGTCATTAAAGAGATATTGAACCTGATGACGTCAGGCACAAGGGTAATTTATGTTACTGGCAATCATGATGAGATGTTGCGCCGCTACAGTGATCTTCATTTTGGACAGTTTCAACTGGCCGATAAACTGGTGATAGAAATTGATCATAAAATGACCTGGATCTTTCATGGTGATGTATTCGACAATACAACCAAAGGAGGCGCCAAATTCTGGGCTAAGATGGGAAGTAATGGTTATGCAGTGCTACTTGGATTCAATCGCTTTATCAATAAACTAATGAAGGTTTTTGGCCGTGAACAAATCTCGCTTTCAAAAAGGGTCATGAAAAAAGTGAATGAATCCATTGTCAAGATCGACAAGTTTGAAACGCTTGTTGCAGAACTGGCTATTGAAAAAAAATATGATTATGTAATCTGTGGTCATATCCATCAACCTCAAAAAAGAACCATCACCAATAAAGAAGGAAGCGTTGTTTACCTCAATTCAGGGGATTGGATCGAACACCTCACCGCATTGGAATATTTTAACAATGACTGGCAGATTTATAAATATGAAGAGTCGAAAATGAAAACGATCAATGTCAAAGAAATGAAACCTCTTGCCACAGATGTGATGACTGACCAGATCGCTATTTATCTTCATTCGTTGGGGGCTTAGGGGAGTTTCGAGTTCGGAGTTGCGAGTTATGAGTTCAGAGCCTTGAGCTACGAGCTGTGAGGAGAAATGCAGGTTGCGAGTTTCGAGTTGAGTTCTGAGTTGGGAGTTCAGAGTTTCCAGTTTGGAGTTGTGTTTAGAAAATCAGACATCAGACATAAAATGAAAATCTTCTACGCGATACAGGCAACAGGCAACGGGCATATCAGCCGGGCCATGGAATTATTGCCGCATCTTGAACAGTATGGAAGCGTTGATATTTTTTTAAGCGGGGCAAATAGCTCCCTCAGTTTGGACGCACCCATAAAATATCGAAGCAAGGGCCTCAGCCTTTTTTACAACTGTAGTGGAGGATTGGATTACTGGAAGATGATGAAAGAATACCAGCCATTCAAATTGAAAAAAGAAATTCAGGACCTGCCGGTTGAAAAGTACGACCTGGTCATAAACGATTTTGAATATATTACTGCCGCATCCTGCACAAAGAAAAAAATCCCTTCTGTCCAATTTGGCCACCAGGGAAGTTTTCAATCTGGCAACACTCCGAGACCTTCAAGCAAAAGTTCTGTAGGCGAATGGGTCTTGAAAAATTATGCAAGGGCAACACATCATATCGGCCTTCATTTTGAAAAATATGATGATTTTATTTTTCAACCTGTGATTAAAAAACAAATATTGGAAGCAGCGTCGATGGATAAAAATTATATAACCGTTTACCTGCCTTCTTATTGTGAGCCGCAATTGGAGGCCATTTTCCATCCATTCAAAGAATTCAATTTTCAAATATTTTCTCGGGAAACGCGTGTTCCCAAAACAAGAAAAAACATTCAATTTCTTCCGGTCGACACTGCTTTTTTCAATCAAAGTCTTATTCATTGTTCGGGGATTATTACAGGCGGAGGTTTTGAAACTCCAGCTGAAGCGATACATCTTGGTAAAAAAATTATTTCTATTCCCATCCGCGGACAATATGAGCAGGTTTGCAATGCGGCTGCCCTGGAAAAATTGGGAGTCACCTGCCTGAAAACCATCGATGAAAATTTTTCTTCAGAATTTTATCATTGGATTGAAGACAAAAAGCCTCTGCGCATTGATTACAGCAAAACCATTCCTGAATCATTGGAATTTCTTTTTTCCTTGCATGAGAAAATGAAATCGGAGCATGCGGAATTAATATTGGAATAAAATGTGAAAAGCATCCCGGACCTGGAGGAGGAGTGGACAATTTACTTACATCGAAATAGATCGGATCAGTCCTTTTAGTTTTTCGGCTGATTTTTGAAGCAGCAACTCTTCATTGCTCTCCATTTGTAAAGCGAGTGTTTCTCTTACTCCGGTGCTGTCAACAACACAAGGAACACCCAAATAAACATCGCTTATCCCGTGATAGTCTGTAAGCAAAGTAGATACATTAAGTACGGCAGCCTCATTTTTCAGGATGGCTGTACAGATACGATCCAACGCAAGTGCAATAGCATAATATGTGGCGCCTTTTGCTTCAATGATCTTGTAAGCAGCATCTCTTGTATTTGCAAATATCTCCTCCTTCTCCTGATCGGTGAGCAAGATTTCAGTCCCCGCAATATTTGCAAGGCTCCATAAAGGAAGCTCAGAATCTCCATGCTCGCCAACAATATGTGCATGTATGCTTCTTGAATCGATTCCCAACTTATCCCCGATCAGGTAACGGAACCGGGCGCTATCCAGCAAGGTGCCTGAACCAATAACCCGACGGCAGGGCCACCTGGATTTCTTCCATGTAAAATAACTCATGATATCAACGGGATTGCTTGCAATAAGTAAGATCCCATCCTTATTATGTTTCAACACTTCATCCGTAATGCTTTGATAAATGGAAACATTGCGTTTCAAAAGATCGATCCTTGATTCCCCGGGACGTTGCGAGACGCCCGCGGTAATAACAATGATATCAGCATCGTTACAATCTTCATAACTCCCCGCCCAAACTTTTGCTTTGCCCAAAAAAGGAAGTCCATGATTCATGTCAAGCGCATCACCAATGGCTTTTTCCTGGTTGGCATCTATCAACACAAGCTCATCCATTCGTGCCCTTAATAGTAATGTATAAGCGGTTGTGGAACCTACTGCTCCTACACCAATCACAACAATTCTTGTTTTCTTTAAGAACGACATTGATTACGTTGAAAAATGTTTTGCTAATGTAAATCAATTGGAGAGTTATGAGTTTAAATATTGTTATCGGCAAATAAATTAAATTCTTTAGCCTGGCGCTGGATTGACGATTGAATATTTAAGTATTGAATAATTGTTAAAAGTTGAGCAAAGATTCGGAAGACAGCTTCGCTATCCTTAAGAAAATGAATGAGGTTGGGGCCTGGTAACCCTTATTTTCTTACTAATGAGGTCTTCACACAACCCAAAACTCAGTGTCATGCCTGCACCACTCAGGCAATTGATAATGGTCACTCCTTCTTCTGGTTGCAGAACCAATTCAGTTTCTTCATTAGTTAGCTTGGGATAGATCCCGTTCCAGGTTTCTATGATTGTTTCATCTTTGAACCTTGCAAAAGATCTTAAATAATCAAGAATAAGCTGGTTGATGAAATGTTTATCAAAGGGATCATGCGTTAATCCATATTCATGAGAATCCCCGACGGACAGTTCGCCACTTTGATTTTGCGCCACCATGACGTGAATACCCCATTTCAGGTATTCAGGATATTCTTTTTGGAGATATTCTTTTAGTGCAGGAAGGGAAGTAGCTGCAATGAAGGATTTATAATGTACCAGTGACAATCCTCCACAAATTGCCGGGCCAATCCTGAAGTCACCGGGCTGTGATGCCATCCGCATCATTTGCAACTTGCATTTTGTAACAGGAATCGCAGCATAAAAAGAAGGGTATAATGTTGCAAAATCGGCGCCGGAACAAACATAGATCTCATCTGCCTGGTACTCATCATCGGCTGTAAAAACGGATGGATAATTAATTTCAGTAACCGCTTTTCCCCATAAAAATTCTACCCCATATTTTTCTTCGAGATAGATTGGAATTACCCTGATCGCTTCACGGGGATCTATGATCATTTCCTGTGAGCTATATAAACCACCAAGCAAATTATCTTTAACTGCAGCAGGAGAAAGCTTCAGCACTTCATCCGGGGAAAGCAGGTTATATCCGCGATGCAAATACACTTCATGCAACTCCTGCAACACGCTCCACTCTGGTTGGTTATGGGCAAGATGCAAAGAGCCCACCTGGTCGTGCCAGATATTTGCTTCATTGCATATCTCTTTCCAAATGCCGGTGGATAGCATCGCTCTTTCATATAAGACGCCCTCGGGTTGGCCAATAGACCAGAGCATCCCAAAATTTCGAATGGATGCACCTACCGCCTTGTTGTTCCTTTCAATAATTTTTACTTCATATTTTCTCATAGCCAGGGCTCTCGCCACAGCGAGACCAACAATACCGGCGCCAACAACAATGGCAGTCTTATGCATAACTTAAATTTGAAGGAACAGTAAAATATTTTTGATACTTTTTCCGGAAATAAACGGATGAAAGAATCGTTAAGGCTATTCCGATCACCGGGATTACTATACTCATCTTTACAAAAAATTCACTGTAAGAAATATTGCCTCCACCAAAATTTTTCACCAATAACACCACATCACTTCCGAGGTATCCAAAAGAATCTGCTACATAGATCATAAAGCCGGCCGTGCTGACATACTTGAAACTTGCGATCAATCTTTCAAATAACATACAATTAAAGGGCACATAACCCATGTACAAACCCATGCCTGTTATCGTCATCCACCAAAATGGGGAAAGCAGGTTATACATAAATAATACAGTACCACACAATGAAAAAACAAATCCTGCAACAATAAGCAGGTGATTGATCATAAGAGCCCTGATATTACTTTTTATATAAATTAATAAACTCATGAGCACTAAAACCAGTACAGAAGAAGGAATTTCAGTTTCTGTGAAAAGAGCAATGTTGTTTCCATGGCCTGACTCTTTCCAGATATTTGCAGCGAAATTACTGCGGAAATCCCGGACAATCGAAAGCATTACATATACCACCAGCAACATGAACAACCCAGGGAAGAATGTTTTAAAAAAATCAATCCTTTCATTTTTCATCATCGGTTTGCGTTCGGTTCGCAACAGCACATCATCCCCGGTAGGCTTTGGGGTTTTTTCCAGGAGCCAGGTAAAAAATAAAAGTGGTATGAAAAAAACCAGCCCGGTAACGCACGGCATCCACCATTGATCCACATTCCATTTCACTAAAATAAATTTCCCGACACTTTGTGTAAACCCGGATGCAAAAATGAAACTTGAAGATAGCGCTGCTCCCAAAAATTCGGTGGTTCTTCTTCCTTCAAGATAGCTGAACACTAATCCATAGATAATTCCCAGGGGAAATCCATTGATCAATAAAAAAATGATATTATAAGGGGCAGGCACCACGGCAAAGGCCAACAAAGCGACCCACGATATGCCTATAAATTTCAAAATAATAAGGGTACGGTTCTTATGCTTTAATTCTGCGATATACTTTATTCCAAAAAATTTGCTGAGCGTATATCCCATCGTTTGAGAGATCACCAGCCATATTTTAAAATCAACACCTAAAAATCGCATCCCACCATAATCAGCCACGGTAAAGGGTTTCCGAAAGGCATACATGGAGGTGTAGACACAAAAAGCAGATACCGCCGCCAATAAAGTAGCCACCCAGGGGGATCTTTTGTATACGCCGGGTAATGACATTTATAGTATTATAGAAGGAATCTCGAGCAGGCTGTCAACGATATGCGTAGGATGGGAATTTTCCAGGTCAGGACTTTTATAAGCTCCTGTAGTAATAGCAATAATATAACTACAACCCACATTTTTTCCTTCTTCAATGTCCACAGCAGTGTCACCCACTTTCGCAACCTGCATCGGGTCGTCCACACCCGCACGATACATCAGTTGCTCAATCATGAAAGGGTAAGGCCTCCCTTTTTTTACTTCATCACTCGCTATGAAGTCATCTATCAAACCTTTTTTAACCCATTGAAAGCGGTTCACAATAACGTTTGCAATATTTTTTGGAAACCCCGTATTCAGTGTCACGGTAACGGACTTCTCTTTTAATTGCTGGAAAACGTCTTCTGCCCCGGGCGCTGGATTTACTTCGGGAGAGTATTCATAAAAATTAATCATCTCTTCTGTGAAATCCTTATAAATAGTTTCAACCACGCTGTTGTCTGCATCAGCACCTCGTCGTTCGAGCATGGTCCGGATAGCAAGTTTTTTTTCATACCCCATCAAAGGATTGAACTCTCCTGAGAAGAGGGTAATGCCCTGTTTTTTAAAAGCGTTTTGAAAAGCTGTGGCCACAAACTTTTTATCAATCACTGTTGTACCCGCCATGTCAAATACTACCATCTTTACAGCCATAGAATAATTTTAGTGAAAGCTACATTTCCATTGCAACGAAGGCATGAACCAGAGATGAAGAAAATATTAATTCTGCATCGCGAGGTGTTGGATTGCCATTTCCTTATAGATCTCAAGCGAGGGCAAAGGAATATTTTCAACCTTGGCTTTATCATCCCATTCGCGCAGTTTTATAAATAAGAGATGAAGATGATCCTCTTCGAATTGTTTTGCTTCCTTTTCATTCATCATTCCTCCTTGTTTCCCCAGGGTGATCTTACTGGCTTCTGAAAGCTTCTTATAATAATCAGGATGCCTGTACGTGAGATAACGTTTTGCCGCCACATGGCTTTCAACAAGTTTTGCAATTTTTTCTGAGAACCCTTTCTCACGCAGGAAACGGCCCCCAAGGGTTTCATGATCCACAATGCCATAACCATCCATGGAATCAACCTGGAAAATGTGTTCGCATAAATGTCCTATATCATGAAAAAAAGCAGCAAGTACTACTTCTTCATCATACCCTTCCGCTTCCGCCAATTGTGCGGCCTGGCACATATGCTCCACCTGGGAAACTGGTTCACCGATATAATCGTCAGCACCATATTGCTCATACAATAAGAAAATTTCATTTACAGCAGATTGTGCTTCTTCTCTTGTCATGATTATTTTATTAGAGGTTCCATCGCATTTTCAATCGGCTGGCCAGCCTTGAAAATGTATCCTGCCAGCCATGCAATAGTTTGCGCTACCTGGGCCTGGTAAAGTTGCTCATCTTTTTTTATTTCTCCTTTTGATTCAATGCCAGCGCCCAATGCCGCCAACCAGATCTGGTCAGACCCTTCAATTTTTTCTCCGTGACTTCTCCATTCCTTTTTCACTTTATCCCCACGGCCATGATCACAAAGAATGAGCAAAGTTGTTTTATTCTTATATTCTTTCATATGCTGGACCGTATTCCAAAGATCGCCGATCCACATGTCTTCCCGATGTGCCATATTCAAATATTGATCATACCGACCGGCGTGCGCATAATCATCTGTTTCATCAAAAGCGATGTAAAGAATCTTCGGTTTATATTCTTTTAGATATTCCTTAGCAATAAAATAAGTCAGGTGATCAGGGCGTACATCGTCTCCCATTGGCAAGGGTGATGTTTCCTGCATTTCATTTAAAAGATCAAATGACGCGGTATTGAAGGGTAGGGTATCAACCCCAGCGCTTACAAAAAATTTCGCTCTTGGTGCATTAAAGATCGCATCAAAACAATCCCATGAGCTGAATGCAGCAACCTTGCCTTTATATTGAGGTTGATCATTTAAAAATTCAAGGACAGTTGTATTCTTATTGAAAATTTTATCATTGCTATTTACAGCAGTATCCGGGTAGCCCGTGAATATCTCATTGTACCCCGGATAGGAAAACCAATACCGATTTTTTACATTCACTTTACTCCCGAAATTCCTGTTCCCATGTAACTGGCCCTGCGTCGCAATGGAATCCCAGAAAAATGGCAATAATTTTCTCCTTCGCTCACAAGGGGTCGATGCCCAGAATTTTTTCTTTAACGACGCAGTATCAAAAGAAAATTTGGGATCATTTATTAATGAGTCATCAGCTCCTCCAAATACTTCCTGCCATCGAAAACCATCCAGCGTAATGATAATAACGTTTTCTGCTTTGGCCGTTTGACCAAACATATAATTGAATGAAATAATGAAGAAAACGGATAAAAATATTCTATTCATAAATTCAAATTAAATATTCAAAAAAAAGGCGAAACTTAGAAAAGGATCGCCTCTGAGAAAACTGCTATGCTTACTTAGGAAAAAGCTATTGTATGATCCACATCTTGCCATTTATATCATCATTGCCTCCGAATTGCGATTGCAGGGCTGCCTGGTAATTTTTTGTATTAGCAGTTATTTCTGCGGTCGGATATTTATACCGCATCGCGATTCTTCCCCCATTCCCTGTACCCGGACCGGTTGTGAAAGCCGGCACACCTGTTCTACGGTAACTGAAATAGGATTCATACCCTGAATGACGGAAGAGGGCGATATACCTCTCTTTCAGTATTTGGGTTAACCCGGTAGCATTATCACCCGCGTATTTTACAGAAGCCTGGTTATAAAAAGTAGTGAAATCAAAATTTACATTGTATGTGTTATATACTGCAGTAGAACCAGGGCTTCCAGATTGAAGAAAATATACAGGGAACGACCCTGATTCTGGTATGCGATAAAATGCCATCGAAGCCTTAATGGCTGCCTGGTAATGCGCGTCCGCATTGCCCAATGGCCCTGAAGGGATCCAACCACGATTAATAGCCTCTGCAATATTGAGGAGCAATTCAGGATACCCTATCTGAATGCTTGGCTCTGCCGTATACGTTTCGTAAAAATGCTTACGATTGATCAGCGAATATTGCCCGGCATTGGCTTTTACGTACATGATACCAAGGTCCTCGCCAGGATCTGCGCCTACAAATGCACTGTAACTGGTAGGGTTTGTTCCTCCTGAAACAATTGCGGTAGCGGGTTCTGCTGTTACAAAAACTCTCGGATCATTTGTTTGAGTAAGTAAACCAACATACGTTGCCGATGTATTGTACCGCAGCGCATCGAATCCAAAATTGTTTGGATTCATTGGATAATCGTTGGTAGGATGGGTAAACTGAAATTGAAGGTTATCATCTGCGCTGGTCATGAGTGGATACTGATTCGCATTGCCAACAATGCTTGCGAATTGTTGTTTTACATTCAGGTCTGCATCATCAGCTTTTTTACTCAATTCGATTAGCAATCGCAAACGAAACGTATTCACAACCTTTCTCCATTTTGCCAGGTCATTGTTCAAAAATATGTCACCGCTCATGGAAGCATTTCCTGATTCTAATTGTCCGAGTTCTGTATTGGCACTGTCAAGCCATAGAAAAGATTGCTGAAATACTTTTTTCTGTGGATCATACGTGGGCGTAAGATTACCGACACCCTTTAATGCATCGGTCATTGGTATATCACCCATCTCCAAACTCATCTTTGTAAAAAAATAAGCTTTAAAAAACTTTGCCATCGCATGATAAGGATTCACCTCGGGTAATCCGGATAGTGAAGCTTCATCTACCATCTTGTCAATATTTTTCAATGTAGGATAGTAGTCATCTCCCGGACCGAAATCATAACGGTTATTACCATAATAATCATAGTTACAGAGGAAATATTGAGAAAACCTTTCGCCTGAACCATACGGTGTATCGTACATATTGTACAAAATGCCATTGAGCAATAATGAAGCAGGAACGCTGGTGGGCTTATTTTCATTTGTATTAAGGTCCTTGAATGTTTTTTTGCAGCCGGTACCTGTTATAAACACCATCGCAATAAGAAGTATATAAAATATCGATTTCATTTTTCTTAGTTTTTAATTTTTCAGAATACAACATTGATGTTAAAACCAAACCTGCGGGTTGTAGGTGATTGCAAGCCTGTTCCTCCTTCTTCATAATTATACTGATCAAGGTCTACATCCTTGAACCGTTTGTCTTTATAGAAATAGATCAGGTTGCGCCCCACCAATGAAAGGGTCACTTTGCTGATAAAGGATTTATTCAGGAGTTTATCAGGTAAGCTATAGCTGATGGTAACTTCTCTCAGCTTGACATAGGTTTTACTCATCAGGTTAGCTTCATCTATATTATAATACTTACTGACATAATCCTGTACCTGGGCCACATGCGTGTTTTGAGAATACTGCAGGTCCTTGTAATTGAGGATAGCACCGGTTTCTCCATCGTAATTGATAGCAGTGCCATTTGATACAACAACTCCCGGCCCTACATACACGCCTGGATAAGTGGGATCGCCTGCATGATCGTTGTCTGATGATCTTGCCGCTCCGAGAGCCCCTTCCGCAGTTTCAATATTTCTCCCACCTCGCATGGTTTTGTTATGCATGTAATCAGTCGTGACTCCGCCTACACTTCCATCAAACTGGAAACCGAAAGACAAACTTTTCCATGAAAATTTATTGTAAATACTCCATTGGTATTTTGCATTGAGATATCCTAAAAACTGGGGGACGGGGTTGGCCAAGGGCTTACCCGCGGCGTCATTGATTATTTGCCCGTCAGGGGTTCTCACAAATGCACTGCTATAAAACTTATCAATACGATCACCCGTTTTAAAGAACCTGTTATACACAGTCTGGCCCGGCGGCAATTCTTTGTAGCGGTCCTGGAAGGTGGAAACATTAAATAAAACATCCCAGTTAATACCATTTGCCGTTCTCACTGGTGTGCCGGATACTGAAAATTCATATCCTGTCTTTTTTGTTTTTAACGCATTGATGTAATAAGTGGTATACCCTGTGGTAGGAGAAATCGGATTGGGAAGAATGCGTGGTCCATCGATGTATTGAAAAGCAGTTGCACTCAAACCCAACCGGTTATTTAAAAATTTGATATCAACCCCCTGCTCATAATTTACCCGGTTGAATGTTTTAATATTCGGATCCACAATGGCATCAGAATAAACAGCAGCGGACTGGTTATTATACAATTTTGATGTGGAAAAAACCGGTGTCAGTGAGTAGTCGGGACCTCCATAAGGAGAAAGATAATTATCACCATAATCCAATGGATAATTATAAATAGGACTCGTCGGATCCTGATCCGGATGACCAAATGCGGAAATGGTTGAATAAGGCGCTGTGCCAATAGTAGGTTGCGTCGCATCTCCATGAACAGTCGCATAAGAGCCACGTATTTTCAGGAACGAAATAACATGTGGTAAATGAATATAATCAGAAATCACAGAAGCCACCGAAACACTTGGATAAAAATAACTGTTATGATTTTGAGGCAAAGCCGATGATTTGTCTACACGACCAGTGAAAGAGATGGTCGCATATTTATTCAAAGAAGCATCAAGAGAGCCATAGGCACTCACTACCCTCATATCGGCGGCAAAACTGTTTGACTGTACCGGGTTCAATGAATTGCTAAAACTGTACACGCCTGGCACACTTAAGTAATCTGTAGATGTAAAATTTGAATTGTAGGTAAATGACCTGAGGTTACCACCCACAAAACCGGAAAGGTTCAGAAATTTTTTGACGGTATAATTGTAATTCAATAAGACCTCACTATTGTTTTCAAAAAGATCACGATGATCTTCCCGGTAATCTCCTTGATTCCCCTCCCTGCCGTAAGGATGTGCCGAATAAGGCATTTTTTCTGTTCTTAATAAATCATAAGTGGTCACCTGGGTGCGCCCTGTCAAATTCAGGTTTTTATTGATGGTAAAGTTTGCTGACACATACCCGTATATATCATTTTTGTAGTGCCCTCTCAGCCATTCGTTGACCATGAACCAGGGATTATGATAGCGCTGGTATTCTGCAAACACACTTTGCGTCCCTATCTTTCCGGGTTGCCATTCTCCTTTTATATCGGGTGATTCAACATCCCAATCCGCGCCTGTCCAGACGGCAATATTATAGAGCAAACTATTGGGACCGTAATCAACATCCGGAAAATTCGGAGTGTATTGCCTGTTGTAATTCAGGTTGGCTTCAATCTTTAATCTTTTTGAAGGATTGAATGATCCATACATGTTGAAGTTGGTAATATTCAATTCCATATTTGGAATAATACTTTGCTGGTAAGAATGAGAAAGTGAGAATCGCATGTTATAATTACTACCGACTGCACTTAAAGAAATATTGTCGGTGGTTTGAAAACCGGTTCTTAAGAAATTCTCAAGATTATTTTTACCACGAGCTATCCAGGGAGTGGGCTGACTGTGCCCATGATAAACATATCCGCCGGGAAAAGTTGTAGTGTATGTAGTGTTGGGATCATACTTACCATCATATTGTGGTATCATCTGGCCCTGGAATTTTGGTCCCCATACATCATAATCATTATCATTCAATCCGCCGCCTTTGCCATCGCCAAAAGCATACAATTCATTTTCACCAGGACCGTATTCTGTTTGCACTCTTGGAAAAGCAAGAAATCCCTGGTCAATTGAATTGGTTGAATTGATCTCAACGGTAAATCCTTTACGATTCTTGTTCCCTTTCTTGGTGGTAATTAAGATAGCGCCAGATTGAGCCCTACTGCCATACAATGCCGCTGCTGTTGGACCTTTCAATACAGTAATAGATTCAATATCATCCGGGCTTATGTTCCAGGTATCGGAACTTATAGGGATGCCATCAACCACGTATAAATTAATTTCATTGCCACGCAGTAGGACAACTGGCTTGCGCAGTAATTCTGCCGAAGGACCAACAGAAAGTCCGGCAACTTTACCCGTCAATCCAGTTATAGGATTTTGATCCCTCGCTTTTACAAGGTCCTCACCCTTCACTTCCTGGACGGAATACCCAATTCGTTTCACCTCCTTTTTTATTCCGAGAGCGGTTACAACAACTTCAGATAGGTTTTTTGCATCACTGGTCAATGAAATACTTGACGCCTGGGAAGCTTTTATTTCCACGGGTAAAAAACTTACATGGCTAATGACGAGGATATCCTGGTCGTTTGCCTCAATGGAAAATTTTCCATTTTCATTTGTGATTGCGTGTCTTGCAGTTCCCTTTACCGTTATCGTAGCCTCGCTAACAGGCTTTTGATTTTCATCAATAACATTTCCAGTTACAGTCCGTTGCGCCATGATTGCCATTGACAGGGCAACAAAGAAAATAACAAAAAGGGCCTTCTTACAAGAGGGAAAAATTTTAAGCAGCATAATAGATTATTTTGGTTTGTTCCAGTTATTGACCCGGCGAAATTCAACTTACAGTATGAACGCAATCTTATGGGGAGATGAATGAATGATTAATGAAAAGTAAATTTTATATAAACTTTTAGGAGATAATATTCAGGTAACAATAAAAACCTATACTAAAGTTCTAGTCATAAAATGAAATCGGGGATAGCAGACCTAATATAAAAAAGAACCGGCCCTCCATTTAAAAATGAAAGGCCGGCAAAAACTGCACGAGAAAAGCTACTCATAACCCATGACTCAAGCAAGAGCGAAGGAGCAAAATCTGCTAAGATGATAAGAACTGGTTGCAAATTCGGGTGCTATTGTTACCTAACTATTACAGTAAGATTAAATTAGGATTAAATAGCGGCCAATGAGAGAAATGAAAAAAGGATTTCTGATTTCTGATTTTCTGATTTCTGATTTTTGAGCCCGCAACCCTTATCAGTCCTCACACTTCATAGACTTGTATTGACTCTGAACTCGAAGCTCGAAGCTCAAAGCTCGCAGCTGAGATAAAAAAGCCATCACGGAGAACCGTGATGGCTTGAAAACTACACTATTTGCTTATCGAAACTCTTAATTAAAAAGATAACGAATTCCAAACTGCATTTGCCAGCGTGATGAGATGCCGGTATCATTTTTATAACTGTTTACGAGTGGAACCTGGTTTGTTGCATCTAAATAAGTAAATGAGAAACTGGGCGTTTTACCATCCGCGCCCAATCCTTCATAGCGAAGGAAGTTGGTCAGGTTTGGAGTTTTATACAGACCCCAATTTTTATCCAGGAGATTCCCAACATTCAAAACATCCAGGCTCAACTTAATCGTATGCATATTGCTACCCACCTTCATGTACAGGTCCTGGGTAAGATTCATGTCAAGTCTTTTATAAAATGGCAATACAATACCATTTGCCCTTACATAATCACCGCGATGTGCATTTAAATAGTGGTCCTGGCTTATGAAATTATTCAACTGAACCCATGCCTGTGATTTGTTTGGATCGGTAACAGCACCGGTTCCAAGAGTACCTGACCTGGGATCGGTGCTTGCGCCAGTTCCCAATCCTCCGGATCCGGATTTCACAAGATTTATCTCAACTGCAGACCTTGGGATATAAATCAAATCATTCCCTGAATTGCCATCTCCGTTCAGATCTCCGTTGTATACATACGAAGTAACGCCGGCAGGAGCCGCCTCAAAAATAGCGCCGATGGAAGTAGCAAAATGTTTCGCATATTCGAATTTATAGGATAAAAACGCGATGACACGATGCGGAAGATAATAAGAAGCAAAAGCAAGATTAGGTGCATTAGGATCTTTACTGACGCCTCTTGCGCTCCACAATGATGAAGCAGTACTGCCACCCTCTGCGGTATTTTTTGATCTGCTGAAAGTGTACGCTACGCTTCCGAACCAGTTGCGGAATGTTTTCTGGATCCTTCCTGTCAATGTATAGGAAAATCCTTTGCTGCTATTGCTCATCAATATGGCGCTGGTAATATTCGGAGTTGTTTGCGTTGTACCGAAATAATATTTATTGCTGTTATTGTTTCCAGTGACGAGGTATCGCAACCTGTTATCATACCCGTTCAGGGCAAATGCATTTGATTCATTCAAATTTATATTTTGATAGTACACTGCATTAATATCCTGTGAATAAACTCCTTCAGCCGTTACAATAAAATCGCCGGGTAATCTTTTATCTACAGCCAGGCTCGATTTCAGCACCGTTGGATATTTAAAATCATTGTTTACCAGGGCAATGGCATAAGAAGTATTGGGAGCACCTGCTGTAGGTCTGAATTTATTTGGATCTGCATCGAAAGGTTCCGGTGTATATAAAGATCCGAACTGAGTCCCATTATTGCTTGCCTGGTTACTGATCCAAACAAATGGCGGCGGTCCTGAAAATATTCCTAATCCACCTCTAACCTGTAACGTTTTGTCACCTTTTACATCCCAGTTAAAACCTAACCTTGGGGAAAATAAAGGAGCGGTTTTGGGCGCTTTACCGATGTTGTACTGATTTCCGTCCTTAAACGTTAAGGCATCAAAAAATGGATTGTCTGTGAAGGATTCTTTGTATTTGGTTACATCAACCCTGAAACCGTAGGTCAGCGTAAAATTTTTCGTCATCCTCCATTTATCTTCTGCAAAAAATCCCAATTCAGTTGAGCCAGCATATGCCCATGGAAATTCTCCTCCTTTCAATGCTGAATACTGGAGGTAATAATTTTTTGAAAGTGTTGTCCCATTGTTGGCGCTGTTATAAAAATCAGATAAGGAATTAAACTGGTATGACCCCTGGTATCCCGGCGCAAATGCGTTAGAATATTTTCTATAATAGTCCTGTGTACCCAGCGTGATCTCATGAGCTCCCTTGTAAAATTTAAAAATGTCGGCTACCTGGTACACATCCGTATTGAGGGTGTTGTTATACGTAAAAGGTTCGTATCCGAAAGTGGTATAAATATTATTGTTAAGCAAAATATCCACCAACGGAAAAGTGGCGGAGGCGGAATGAGGGGAACGAAAATCTCTTAAGGCGGTATAGCCCACCTGGAATTTATTTGAGATCTTATTACTGATCCTCGTATTTAATTCCGCAATAATAATATTGAAATTGTTATTGATCACGTAACCGCTGCCAAAGAAGGGCATTGAATTTACACCGGGCTGTCCGCCGGTAATTTGCCCGCCTGCACTATTGGGACGACTGGTACTTGCAAATTGATCGGAAGAAGACTTTAAGTAATTGTATTTAACGGTTAGTGTATTATTGCGATTAAGGTTCCAATCAATTTTTGCAGTTATTTTATCACTATTTACCTTAAAGGAATAACCCTGGTAAGGTCCGGGATCGTATCCAAATTTCTGTTTCAGGAAATTCGCGATTGCATTCAACGTGTCTGCATTTGCAATAGATACATTTCCTCCGGGGTTCTGGGTGGCATCTGATGCTATGAAACTTGTGGCAGGTGTTGTTTGTCTTACCTGCTCCCCACTTATAAAAAAGAACGCTTTATTCTTGAGTATGGGTCCTCCAACAGTAAATCCGCGAAGATTAAATTTAAAAGGCTGTTTGGGTATAATTGCATTCTCAACACTATATCCCTGCGTACACGGACCTTTTAATTCTGTATAAACGGAACCTTTGAATTGATTCGTTCCACTTCGGGTAACAGTGTTAATGCCCGTTCCCGCAAAACCTCCCTGCGTTACATCGTAAGGAGAGACATTGACCTGGATTTGTTCAATGGCTTCAAGACTGATAGGCTGGGCATTTGTTTGTCCACCAAGGGTGGAAGCAAGACCAAATGAATTATTAAAATTCGCCCCGTCAACCGTCATATTATTATACTGGTTGCTGCGACCGCCAATATTTAATCCGTTAGCAGTAGGCTCAAGTCTTGTGTAATCCTGCAATGCCCGATTGATAGAGGGCAATCTTTCCAGTTGTGCACGGTTAATGATTTCCTGGCTGCCGGTATGATTTGGATTGAAAACTTTTCCCTGG
>Ga0193726_1000920_pt1 | contig 26356 bp, 25 predicted proteins | sample H2c1metaG_FD_144928 | JGI IMG/M metagenome (GOLD analysis project Ga0193726, IMG submission 144928) | Soil microbial communities from a riparian zone of the East river system, Colorado, United States - H2c1 | ecosystem: Environmental > Terrestrial > Soil > Riparian zone | place: USA: East River...
CGATCGGTTGACGAGCGAAGGCTACGACGTCGAGACCGCCGGCGACGGCGACGCGGGCCTCGAGAAGGCGACCGGCCGCGCGCACGATCTGATCGTGCTCGACGTGATGCTGCCGCGCATGAACGGCTTCGACGTCTGCCGCGAGGCGCGGCGCCGCGGCGTGGACGCGCCGATCCTGATGCTCACCGCGCGCGGGCAGGTGATCGACAAGGTCGTCGGCCTGAAGCTCGGCGCCGACGACTACCTCACGAAGCCGTTCGAGATGCCGGAGCTGATGGCGCGCCTCGAGGCGCTGCTGCGGCGCCGGCCGTCAGCGCCTGCGCCCGGCGGCGATTCGTACCGCTTCGGAGAGGTCGTCGTCGACTTCCGCCGCGCGGAAGTGACGCGCGCGGGCGAGATCGTCGAGCTCTCCGCGCGGGAGTTCAAGCTGCTGCGTCACTTCATCGCCCATCGCGGAGCGACCGTGTCGCGCGACGAGCTGCTGACCGAGGTGTGGGGCTACGACGAGATGCCGCTCACGCGGACGGTGGACGTCCACGTCGCGGGGCTGCGGCAGAAAGTCGAAGCGAATCCCAGGTCGCCGGAGTTCCTGCTCACGGTCCACGGTCTCGGCTACAAATTCGTCGGCTGATCGACGCTCGGCCGGTCCCGGCCTTGCACCAGCGCATCCGCGATCCGCGCAATCCCGCGCCAAAGGAGTCCGCGTATGCAGTTTCTGCTCGCTCTGTGCCTGACGGCCGTTGCCGCCACTTCACTCTTCTCATCTTCAATCGGCAATCCGAACGCCGGAATCCGCAATCCGACTTCCGCAATCCGAGATGTCAAACGGTCCGACCCCGTACTCGTTCGGACCGTCGTGGACGGAGACACGATCGATGTGATCACGTTCGGACGAGTCCGTCTGCTCGGCATCGACGCGCCCGAAGTGGGAAAGGTGTTCGACACGCCGGCGCCGTTTGCGAAGGAGGCCACCGATCGCCTGACGGCGCTTGTCCTGCACCGGTGGGTCCGGCTCGAGCAGGAAGGGCCGTCGAAGGACATCTACAATCGTCATCTCGCGTACGTGGTCACCGAAGACGGCGTCTGCGCGAACGTGGTGCTGGTACGCGAAGGGCTCGCCCGGATTTCCGCGCGGCTCCCGCTCACGCGCCTGGCGGAGCTGCAGCGCGCCCAGGCCGAGGCGCAGGCGTTCCATCGCGGGATGTGGGGCTCGGCCTCCGAGATGCCGACGACGGGTTATACTCGCCGGTCGGCGAAAGGGAAGCCGGCGGCGCCGAAGCCGGTGAAGATCAAGGTGGCCAGGACCAAGCCGGCGGCGAAGGCGACGAAGGCCAAGACCAAGAAATCCAAAGGGTAAACAGCTTCGTGGCAGATATTCCGGTCGAGTACGCATCGCAGCGCAAGATCCGCGAGCGCAACAAGCTTTACTACCGCTTCAATCACTGGCCGATCTGGATATTCGTGTTCTTCATCGCGCCGGGTCCGCTGACGTTCGATCTGTTCGAGCGCGGATTCGACTCGCGGATGGCGATCTGGCTCGGGCTGGTGCTGCTCGGCACCGGCATCGCCGGGCTGCGCGGCAAGCTGCCGGGCGTCGAGCCAAAGCCGTACATCATCCGCTTCACCGAGGATCGGCCGAATCCGCTGTACCGGCGCGTCTGCTACACGTTCGCGTGGAGCGAGGTCGTCACCTTCGCCGTCCTCAACATCACCGGCCTCGTCGTCGCGATCGTGACCGGCCACTGGTATCTGAAGCAGATCTATCGCGCCGCGTACTTTCCGATCGCGGGCCTGTTCTGGCTGCTGGGCGCGTTCGGTCAGCTGCCGCGCGTTAAGCCGTCCACGAAAGGCGAGGGGCACGAGCGGCGGTACTTCTACGGATCGGTGTGGGCGGTTTGCTGGGCACAGCCCGCGCTGTGGCTGATGTGGAAGGTGATCCCGCGCACGCGCGTCGGGGATTCGCTCAAGCTCGTGGTCTTCCTCGGAATCCTCGCGTTCGTCGGCAACCTCGCGCGCCTCGGCCGCCTCCCCCGCACCCGGCCCATCGTCCCCGGCGAGCTCGCGGTCTCGGATTAAAGGGGCCGTACCCCTTTTTCCGAAACGCGAAAAAAGGGGTACGGCCCCTTTTAGGTGACCAGCGAGGCCGGCGCGCCGCCCGTTTCGTACTTCTTCGTTGCGACGATCGTCTTGATCTCCGCCATGATCCGATCAACCTCGTCGATCGTGTTGTAGAAATGCGCGGAAATGCGGACGCCGACGGGCGGGCGGTAGTCGACGATGAATTCGCGCGCCTTGAGCGTGCGCGCGACTTGCAGAGCGTCCGGCACGTTCACGGCCACCGTCCCGGCGAGCCGCCGTGGATCGCGCGATGCGGCGGACGTGAAGCCGCATTCGTCCACGCGCGCGAGCAGCCGCGCCGACAGGCGCTGCGATTTCTCGCGGATGCGATCGACGCCGACGTCGGAGATGATGTCGAGCCCGGCCAGCGCGGCGTAGTAGGCCGGAATCGCCGGCGTGCCGTTCATCATGCCCATCGCGTCGCCGCGCGCCGCGTCCATCGGCCCGGTGTCGAACGCGAACGGCTTCTGGTGCGACACCCAGCCGGTGAACGACGGCTTCAGCGTCTTGCGCAGATCGGGCCGCGTGTAGAGAAACGCGTTCCCCGGGCCGCCGCACAGCCATTTCAGGCATCCGCCGACCGCGAAGTCCGTGTTCAACGCGGTCACATCGACCGGGATGATGCCGGCGGACTGGTACGTGTCCAGGATCACGCGTGCGCCCACGGCGTGGGCCCGCGCAATGATGGCGGCGGCATCCATGATGTACGACGTCCGGAACAGCACGTGCGAGAACGCGACGACGGCGGTCGTTTCGTCGATCGCGTCGAGCATGCGCTCGGTGCGGATGCTCAGGTCGGCCTCGGCGGGGACGATGCGCAGGTCGAAGCCGGCGGCTTCCTGGGCGCGGTAGAGATAGAGCATCGACGGGAAATCCATCTCTGCGCAGACGATCGTCCGCCGCGATCCCGTCGGCCGCAGGCAGGACAACGCGACGAGATGCGCGGTCGTCACGTTTTCGTGCATGCTCACCGACCCCGCCGCCGCACCGACGATCCGCGCGATCTTGTTGCCGACTTCGAGCGGCATTTCCCACCAGCGATCCTCCCAGCCGCGGACGCCGCGCGTCGCCCACGTCTCGGCGTACTCGGCGAGATGCTGCGCGGCCTTCCGCGGCATGGCGCCGAGCGAGTTGCTGATCATGTAGACGCTGCGCGAGAGGATCGGAAACTCGGCGCGCCACGCGTCAAGATCGGCCAGGTCTCTGTCGCTGGTCATCATTTTCTTATCTTGCGCTGGGCCCCCACCCCCACCCCCAGCGCCTGTGCCTTCGCCGCGTCATCGGCGGCTCGGCTTTGGCTTGGGCGACGTTCCGCTTAGTCGCCATTTCGAGGGGATCATATATAACAGTGGGGTTCTTCGTGCGCTTCGTGTTTACCAAATGCCAAAATCAGTTCGCCACGGCTGGGAGGGCTGGGATCAGTACGCGCCGTTCTATGACTGGGAGAACGCGCGGACGCTCGGGCGGCGCGACGTGCCGTTCTGGCGCCGCGTGGCGCTCCAGGCGAAGGGCCGCGTGCTGGAGCTTGGATGCGGCACGGGACGCGTCACGCTGCCGCTCGCGAAAGCGGGCGTGCCCGTTGTTGGCGTCGATCGATCCGAGCCGATGTTGGTCCGCCTTCGCACTCGCGTTTCACGCTCGCGCTTCGGCGCGGCTGCGCGGCCTGATCTCGTGCGCGCCGACATCCGCGAGCTGCCGTTCAAGGCGCGTTCCTTTGCAATGGCGCTCGCGCCGTACGGGATCCTCCAGTCGCTCCTCAGCGACAACGACTTGCGCGCGACGCTCGACTCCGTCTCTCGGATCCTCGAGCCGGGCGGGGTCTTCGGCATCGATCTCGTGCCCGACGTCCCGAACTGGCGCGAGTACCGGAACAAGGTGCAGCTGCGCGGCCGCGCGGCCGGCGGCGCGCAGCTCACGCTCATCGAGTCCGTCCGCCAGGACCTCCGCCGCCACCGGACGACGTTCGAGCAGTGCTACGTCGAACGGAAGGGCCGCCACGTCCGGAACCACCGCTTCGAGCTGACGTTCCGCACGCTGTCCGTCCGCCAGATGACCAGCCGCCTCGAACGGGCTGGCTTTCGCATCGACGCGATTCTGGGCGATTATCGGGGCCGCCCGTGGGACCCGCGGGCCGATGTGTGGATAATGATGGCGCGGAGGTGGTAAAATTTGCCTCCTCAATTCGTTGATTCTTCTGGAGTTCTGACATGTCCGGGCATTCAAAGTGGGCGTCGATCAAGCACAAGAAGGGCGCGCTCGACGCCAAGCGCGGCAAGATTTTCTCGCGGATCATCAAGGAGCTGACGGTCGCCGCGCGCACCGGCGGCGGTGACCCCGACATGAATCCCCGGTTGCGCACCGTCATCGCCGATGCGAAGGCCGAGAACATGCCGGCCGACAACATCAAGCGCGCCATCCGCCGCGGCACCGGTGAGGAGCCGGGCGTGTCGTACGAAGAGGCGCAGTACGAGGCCTACGGGCCGGGCGGCGCGGCCGTCATCATGGACGTCCTCACCGACAACAAGAACCGCACCGTCGGCGAGCTCCGGCATCTGCTCACCAAGCACGGCGGCAACCTGGCCGAGACCAACGCCGTCGCCTGGATGTTCACCAAGCGCGGCTACATCGTCGTCGCCAAGAGCCAGGCGAAGGAAGACGACCTGATGAGCGCCGTGCTCGACGCCGGCGGCGACGATCTGCGCGACGACGACGACAACTGGGAAGTGCTGTCGTCGCCTGAAACATTTCCGCAGGTGCTCGAGGCGGTGAAGAAGCTCGGCATCGAGCCGGCCGCCGCCGAGATCTCGATGCTGCCCCAGAATTATCTGAAGCTCGAAGGGAAAGCGGCGCAGCAGATGCTGCGGCTGATGGAAGCGCTCGACGAGCACGACGACATCCGCCACGTCTGGTCGAACTTCGACATCGAGGAGAAGGAGATCGAGGCCTCGCTCGCGTGAAGATCTTCGGCATCGATCCCGGATCCGACCGCACCGGCTACGGCTGCATCGAGACCGACGGATCGCGCCACCGCATCGTCACGTGCGGCGCCATCAAGACGCCTTCGCTCGGGACGTTCCCTGAAAAACTGCTCGTCATCCACACCCAGCTCGCCCGGCTGCTGGCCGAATGCCGGCCGGACGGCGTCGCGATCGAGAATCTGTTTCACGCGGTGAACGTCCGGAGCGCGCTGAAGCTCGGACACGCGCGCGGCGTCGCGATGCTGGCGGCCGTGGAAACGGGCGTGCCGGTGTTCGAGTACACCCCCGCGGAGATCAAGCGCGCGGTCGTCGGCCACGGGCGCGCCGAGAAGCAGCAGGTGCAGCAGCTCGTGAAGCTGATCCTCGGGCTGGCCGCGGTGCCCTCGCCACACGACGCCGCCGATGCGCTGGCCGTGGCGATCTGCCACGTGAATTCGCTACCGCCCGCTCGCGTCGCGGCCGCGGCCGCCGCCCTGCCGCGGACCAGAGCCGCCACGAGCTGGCGCCATTACAAACCCGCCTTCGCGGCTCCGCCGCTTCGGTCCACCTCCGCGGTTCCACCGCTTCGGCGCGATAAACCCGCACGTCCGTGATCGCCCACCTCCGCGGCAGAATCCTCGAGAAACATCCGAACCGGGTCGTCGTCGATGTGAACGGCGTCGGCTACGAGGCGATGGTCCCGCTGTCGACGTTCTACGGCCTCGGCGAGGCGGGCGCGGACATCGCGCTGCGGATCCACACCCACGTGCGCGAGGATCAGCTCGCGCTGTACGGCTTCGCGACGACGCTCGAGCAGGATCTCTTCGAGCGGCTCATCAGCGTCAGCGGCATCGGGCCCAAGCTCGCGCTGTCGGTGCTCTCCGGCATCGAGCCGCTGGATCTGATTCGCGCGATCGAGCGCAGCGACGTCGCGCGGCTGACGGCGATCCCCGGCGTCGGCAAGAAGACGTCGGAGCGGATCGTCCTGGAACTGAAGGATCGCCTGCCGCGCGCGTCGATGGCGGCGATCGCGGCGGGCGGCGCCGCGCCGGAATCGCCGACGCTTCGCGACGACGTCCTCTCGGCGCTGATCAACCTGGGGTATCATCGGCCGCTCGCCGAAAAGGCCGTGGACGCGGCCACCAAGACGACGCCCGACGGCGGCTTCGAACGGACGTTGAAGCAGGCATTGAGGGAGCTCGCCCGGTGACCCTCCGGCCTGTCGAGCACGCAGATCCATGACTGACGACCGCATCGTGACCGCCGCGCCCGTCGAGGAAGAAGCGCAGTACGAAGCGGGGCTGCGCCCGCGCGCCCTCGACGAGTACATCGGCCAGGATCGCGTCCGCGAGAACCTGCTGGTGTCGATCACGGCGGCGCGGCAGCGGCACGAGGCGCTCGACCACGTGCTGTTGTACGGCCCTCCCGGCCTCGGCAAGACGACGCTGGCTTATGTCATCGCGAACGAAATGGGCGTCGCGGTCCGCGCGACGTCGGGTCCCGTGCTCGAGAAGGCCGGCGACCTCGCGGCGATCCTGACGAATCTCGCCGAGCACGAGGTCCTGTTCATCGACGAGATCCACCGGATGTCGGCGACCATCGAGGAAATCCTGTATCCCGCCCTCGAGGACTACGAGCTCGACATCATCATCGGGTCGGGGCCGAGCGCGCGGTCGGTGAAAGTGCCGCTCCAGCGGTTCACGCTCATCGGCGCGACGACCCGCGCCGGCCTGCTGACGTCGGCGCTCCGGTCGCGGTTCGGCATCGTGCACCGCCTGGAGTTCTACGAGCCGGCGGATCTCGAGGAAATCGTGCGGCGCTCCGCGAGGATTCTGAGCGTGCCGCTCGACGCGGAGGCGGCGGCGGAAATCTCGCGGCGCTCGCGCGGGACGCCGCGCATCGCGAACCGGCTGCTGCGGCGTGTCCGCGACTACGCGCAGGTGCGGGCGGACGGGTCGATCACGCTGGAGGTCGCGCGCGCGGCGCTCAAGCTGCTGGAAGTCGACGAATACGGCTTCGACGAGATCGATCGGAAGCTGCTCCGGACGATCATCGACAAATTCGGCGGCGGCCCTGTGGGCGTGGGCAGCCTGGCCGCCGCGATCAGCGAAGAGAAAGACGCCATCGAGGACATCTACGAGCCGTTCCTCATTCAGATCGGCTTTCTCGATCGCACACCCCGCGGCCGCGTGGCGACTGCGCGGGCGTACGGCTACTTCGGGCTGGATGCGCCCGGAAGGGACTCACGACTGTGGTGACGGAGCGACGGCAACCCCGGGTCGGCGGCCGGCCGACCAGCATCAAATCGCTGGCGACGTACGTGCCGCCCCGCGTCCTGACGAACGCGGACCTCGAGAAGATGGTGGATACGAACGACGAGTGGATCCTGCAGCGGACCGGCATCCGCGAGCGGCACATCGTCGATCCCGGGGTCGGGACGTCGGACCTCGGCACCGCGGCGGCGCTCAAGGCGATCGCCCAGGCGGGCCTGACGCCCGACGACATCGGCATCATCGTCGTCGGCACCGTGACGCCGGACATGATGTTTCCGAGCACCGCGTGCCTCATCCAGCACAAGATCGGCGCGAATCACGCCTGGGGATTCGACCTGAGCGCGGCGTGCTCCGCGTTCACGTACGCGCTGTCGACGGCGGCGACGTTCGTGGCGACCGGTGCGCACGAGCACGCGCTCGTCGTCGGCGCCGACGTGATGTCGAGCATCATCGACTACAAGGACCGCGCGACGTGCGTGATTTTCGGCGACGGCGCGGGCGCGGCGGTCATCTCGGCGGCGACGGATCCGACGGACGGGCGGATCATCGACTTCGAGCACGAGATCGACGGCGGCGGCGCGACGGCGCTCTTCATGCCGGCGGGCGGCAGCCTGCGTCCGCCCTCGCACGAGACCGTCGATCAGCGGATGCACTACGTGAAGCAGGAAGGGCAGACCGTGTTCAAGTTCGCGGTGCGCAAGACGGAGGAAATCGCGCGCCGGATTCTCGATCGCAACGGGCTGAAGCCGTCGGACCTCAGCCTGTTCGTATCGCATCAGGCGAACCGCCGCATCATTCAGGCCGCGGCGGAGAAACTGGGCCTCGACGACAGCCGGTACATCATCAACATCGAGCGCTTCGGCAACACGACGGCCGCGACGATCCCGCTCGCGCTCAACGACGCGGTGAACGACGGACGGCTGAAGAAGGGCGATCTCGTGCTGCTCGCGTCAGTCGGTGCCGGCTTCACCGTCGGCGCCGTACTATTGCGCTGGGGCTTTTAGACACGCCTATTCACCACAAAGGACACAAAGGACACGAAGTTTGTGGTGATGAAGCGATGGAAGAGATTTGATGTCCGGTAGGGTTTTTCTGTTGTCCCCGGCGAACTGTGGCGGGCGGCGCGCGAAGCAGGCGCTGTCGCCGAAGGCGAGCTTCGCGCTCGCCGAGCAGCTGCGTTCCCGGCGCGGCGCGGCGCTCGGCGATCTGTTCGCGTTCGTCAGCGGACTGTACTTCCGCGGCAAGCTGACGTACGCGCTGCGGTTCGCGGCGCCTCCGGACACGGACCTCGTCGAGGCCGGTTCAGCCGGCTGCGGCGTCCAGATCATCACCCCCAACGCGGGACTGCGCACGCCGGACACCTTTGTCACGCGCGAAGCCGTCGTCGGGTTCGCCGGCGAAGACGTGCACGAGGACAACGCCGCGTACCGCCGTCCGCTCGAGCGCAGCGCGCGAGCCCTTGCACGCGAGATCGGCCCCGACTGCGACGTGGTGCTCCTCGGCAGCATCGCGTCGCCGAAATACGTCGACGTGCTCCTTGGGATCTTCGGCGAGCGGCTGCACTTTCCGATCGACTTCGTCGGCCGCGGCGACATGAGCCGCGGCGGGCTGCTCCTCCGCGCCGCACGCGAGGGACGCGAGCTCTCGTACGCCCCGATCGCGGGCGCCGTCCTCCACGGCGCGCGCCCGCCCAAGCTGCCTCGCCTGGCCCGGAGCGCCTAGTTGCCCCTCCGCATCCCGCGCGACCAGGACGTCGCGGTCCTCGAGTCCGACGGGAAGGAGGTCCGCCTCACCAATCTCCGCAAGATCTTCTGGACCGAGCTGGGCCTCACGAAAGGCGATCTGCTCCAGTACTACGCCGACGTCGCGGACGTGCTGATCCCGCACGTGCGCGGCCGCGCGATGGTCATGAAGCGCTACCCGCACGGCGCTGCCGGCGAATTCTTCTTCATGAAACGCGCGCCGTCGCCGCGTCCGGAGTGGATCGAGACCTGCCGCATCACGCACGGTTCGGGGAACGTCATCGATTTTCCGATGGTCCAGGACCGCGCGGCGCTGCTCTGGGTGATCAACCTGGGATGCATCGACCTGAATCAGTGGTACGCACGGTGCGACGATGTGGATCGGCCGGACTATCTGCATTTCGATCTGGACCCGGGGCCTGGCGCCGCGTTCGATCGTGTGCGCGAGACGGCGCTCGTCGTGCGCGACGCGCTCGAAACGCTGAAGATGCCGGCGGTCGTGAAGACGACCGGATCGAAGGGACTGCACGTGTACGTGCCGATCGTGCGCGGTCCCCTGCAGAAAGACGTCTGGACGTTCGCAAAGGCGCTCGCGCAGGAGCTCGCCGGGCGCCACCCCGCGCTGATCACGGCGGAGTACCGCGTCGCCAAGCGGCCGCACGGCCGGGTGCTCGTCGATTACAACCAGAACGCGTGGGGCAGGACGCTCGCGTCGATCTACTCGCCCCGCCCGCGGCCCGAGGCCACGGTTTCGACGCCGGTGACGTGGAAGGAAGTCGAGCAGGGCCTTCGCATCGAGGACTTCACGATCAAGAACGTCCCCGCGCGCGTCGCGAAGCTCGGCGATCTGTGGAAGCCGCTTCTCGCCGCTCGTGGACGGTTTAGTCTCACGAAATACATCTGAGCACCCAAGCACTTCAATCGCCGAGCAGCTCGCCGATCTCCTTGAATTCCTCGACGTGATCGCTGATCGACTTGATCACCATCAGCATCGGCACGGCGAGCAGCAGGCCCCACACACCCCATACCCAGCCCCAGAAGAGCAGGCCGACGAAGATCGCGACCGCGTTCATCCGCGACGCGCGGCCGGTCAGCCACGGCGTGAGCAGGAAGCCTTCGAGTGACGTGATCAGCAACGACACGCCCGACACCGCCAGCGCCATCTTGATCGTCCCGAACTGCAGAAAGCCGACCGCCGCCGTCGCCACGGTGACGATGACCGGTCCGAAGTACGGGATCGAGTTGTTGATGCCGGCGAGGATCCCCCACACCGCGGCCTGCTCGAGGCCGATCCACCGGAACGCCAGCCATGTCGCGAAGCCGACGACGACGCTCGTGAACGCTTCGATCAGCAGGAACGTGCCGATCTGATGCTCGATGTCGGCGAGGATCTGCAGCGTCACCTTCTTCTTCGTCAGCGACGGTCCCACGATCTTCACCAGCTTGCGCTTGTAGAGATCGCCAGACGCCAGCAGGAAGAACACGAGGAAGAGCACGAGCACGACCTGTCCGAGCGCGGCGACGATGCCGATGGATCCCCAGAGCAGATAGTCGGCCAGGTTGAACGGCGAGGACTCGACCTGCACGCGCGTCACGCCCGGCGGCGCGGCCGGCGCGGCGGGGGGCGTCGCCGCCGCGTCCGCGGCCTTCTGCAGCTCGGTCGCCGCCCTCTGCACTTCCTGAATCGCTTTCGTCCCCGTCTCTGCGGCCGGGCGATCGTGCGCGAGCGTGCGGCGAATCCGCTGCGCCGACTCGGGCAGCTTGGCCACGATGTCGGTCACCTGGAAGCGCAGCTCGTACAGCGCGAACCCCGCGGCTGCGACGATCGCGGTCAGCAGGACGGCTGCCGACAGGGCGCGTGGCACGCGGCGCTTTGCCAACCAGCCGACCACCGGATCAAGCGCGTAGCTGATGAGGACGGCCAGGACGATCGGGATGATCATCGCCTGCGCCACCTTCAGGACCGTGACGATGGCGAGCACCGCGACGACGGTGAGGGCAGCACTCCGGATGTCGACCGGCGCCGCGATCGTGTGCGGCTCGTGGCCCGGGGGGGCGTCGAATACCGCGGGTGGCGGGCCCATCCGACGGGGTCGGCTGCAAGACGATCACCACCAATAGAGGAGATTTCGGAGCGACACTATGTTCGATTGAGGCACAACTGTGCTATATCGAGACACGAATCGATAATACACAGAATGTCTGGGATTTCCCATCAGTTCCACCCTGGATCCCAAAAACCGTGTACCAGAGCTGCACATGACCGTAGTGTCATATGTTGTCGCTTAAAGGCTGTAAATGTATCCTAACACCTTCAAAACAGGCACGTTGACGATTTAACACTGGTCCTGTTCAGCTTATGGCGAGCCTATTGCTCTGTTGGGGGCGTGCTTCCTAATCGTCGTGTATTCAGCGCCCTGGCCATCGTCGCCGTTCTAGTCTCGGGACGCCCCGCGTTCGCGGACGGCCACAGCCGCAAGATTGACCATGCTCTGCAGACCTCGCTGAACTCAGGCGCGGCAACGCAGAACATCATTGTCACCATCGACAACCCGGATCTCCGTGCGAAAGTCCGCAAGACGCTTCAGGAACACGGAGACCTGATCCTCGCGGATCACCCGCTCGTCAGTGCGTTCGCGGCCGAAGTTCACAGCGAAGACGTCGACGTCATCGCCAACCACGCCGGTGTGCGCGCCGTGTCGGCCAATGCGGCCGTCAACGCCAGCTCCGGCGTACCGGCGCGCCTGCTGAAGACCCTGTCGACGGCGCCCCAGCCCGGCAACGCGCGCGCCCTGCTCGGGCTGCTGCCGCTCAGCAATTCCAACGCGCCGCACGGCGGAGGCGTCGGCATCGCGCTGATCGACTCCGGCATCTCGCCGTCCGCGGACGTGCAGATTTCCGGCTTCTTCGACTTCACGCGCGGCGGCATTCCGGTCGCCCCGTTCGATGATTACGGCCACGGCACCTTCATCGCCGGCCTAATCGGCAGCAACGGCTCGCTCTCGGCCGGCCAGTTTCCCGGCATCGCGCCCGACGTCAACTTCGTTGGCTTCAAGGTCCTCGACAAGACGGGCCAGGGCACGACGAGCGACGTCATCAAGGCCATCGAGTACGTCACGGCGAACCACGATCGGCTGAAGGTGCAGATCGTCAACCTCTCGCTCGGCCACCCGATCTTCGCGAAAGCGGCCGACGACCCGCTCGTGCAGGCCGTCGAGCACGCGTCCGCCGCGGGCCTCATCGTCGTCGTCGCGGCCGGCAACAACGGCCAGAATCCGACGACGGGCCTGGTCGGCTACGCGGGGATCAACTCGCCGGGCAACTCGCCGTCGGCGATTACGGCCGGCGCCGTCTCGACCCAGAACACGCTGACGCTCGACGACGACCGCGTCGCGAATTACAGCTCGCGCGGGCCGTCATGGTACGACGGCTTCGTAAAGCCCGACGTCGTCGCGCCGGGCACGATGCTGATCTCGAACACGAACGTGAACTCGTTCCTGTACGACAAGCTGCTCACGAGCCACATCATCTCGAAGAACGGACGTCAGTTCCTCGAGCTGAGCGGCACGAGCATGGCGACCGGCGTCGTCTCCGGCATCGTCGCGCTGATGGTCGAATCGCACGCCCACGCCGGCTACAGCGGCGACAAGGCGCTGACGGCGAACCTCGCCAGGGCGATTCTCGAGTACTCGGCGATTCCGCTGCACGACGCGAACGGCAAGGTGTACGACGTCCTCACGCAGGGCGCGGGCGAAGTGAACGCGGCCGGCGCCATCGCGCTGTCGAACGCCATCGACACGTCGGCGAAGCCCGGATCGTGGTGGCTGCGCAACTCGGTGCCGAGCCAGACCGTCATCGGCGGTCAGATGTATTCGTGGGCGGCCAACATCGTGTGGGGCGACAACATCGTCTGGGGCGACCTGCTGTTCCGCAACCTGAAGGTGTGGTCCAACAACATCGTGTGGGGCGACAACATCGTCTGGGGCGACGCGCTGGTGTTCGGCGAGAACATCGTCTGGAGCGATGTCGCGCACGTCAAGGCGGCCAACATCGTCTGGGGCAGCAACATCGTCTGGGCCGACCGGCTGATCGGCCTTTCCGAGGGCGACAACATCGTCTGGGGCAGCCTGAACCGCGACAACATCGTCTGGGGCAGCCTGAACCGCGACAACATCGTGTGGGGCAGCCTCGACAACGACAACGTCGTCTGGGGATCGAGCGACGACAACGTCGTCTGGGGCGACAACGTCGTCTGGGGCAGCGCGTTGCCGACAACGCCGGCCAGGCCGCGCGTGGGAGGGCTTTTCTAATGGAGAAGATGCCGTACCAGCCGCACCTCGACACGACGCCGCTCGCGATGCCGGCGCCCGCGCCGGCCATCACCAGCGACTGGAAGGACGGCCTGCCGCTCCTGACCGGTTCGCTGATCACGCTGCGTGAGCTGCGACAGAGCGACGCGCCATCGCTGTTCGCGATGCTCTCGAGCGAGGAAGTGTCGCGCTTCATTTCGCCGCCGCCGTCGACCGTTGACGGCTTCGAGCGCTTCATCGCGTGGACCCATCGTCAGCGCGCGGCCGGGCAGTACGTCTGCTTCGCGGTCGTGCCGCACGGGTCGGACACCGCGATCGGCCTGTTCCAGGTCCGTTCGCTCGAACCGGGCTTCGGCACCGCCGAGTGGGGCTTCGCGATCGGCGCCGACTTCTGGGGCACGGGCATGTTCGTGGACGGCGCGAAGCTCGTCCTCGACTTCGCGTTCGACGTCGTCGGTTCGCACCGTCTGGAAGCGCGCGCGGCGGTCCGCAACGGCCGCGGCAACGGCGCGCTGCGGAAGATTGGCGCCAGGCAGGAAGGCGTCCTCCGCCGCTCGTTCCTCCGCCACGGCGAGCATCTCGACCAGACGCTCTGGTCGGTGCTGGCCGAGGACTGGCGCGAGGCCAAGACCGTGTGGAGCACCGCCATCGTGCACTAAGATTCTCGCGGACATGGACGTCCGCGCCTTCGATTTCGAGCTCCCTTCCGAACTGATCGCTCAGGAGCCGTCCGCGGATCGCGGCGCAGCGCGGCTGCTGTGCCTGAACCGCGACACCGGCGCGCTCGATCATGCCACCGTCGCCTCACTGCCCCAGCGTCTCGCGCCGGGCGATCTCGTCGTCGTCAACGACACGCGTGTGTTTCCCGCGCGGCTGCTCGGCCATCGCGTCCCGAGCGGCGGGGCGGTCGAGTGCCTGCTCATTTCCCGCATCGAAGGCGACACCTGGGAAGCGCTCATGCATCCCGGACAGAAACTGCGGTCCGGCGGGAGAGTCGCGTTCGGCCGCATTCAGGGCGAGGTGCTCGAGCGGCGGTTCTTCGGCCGGCGGGTGATTCGCCTGTGGACCGACGACGGTTCGCCGGTTGACGCGGCGGTCGACGCCATCGGACACGTGCCGCTGCCGCCGTACATCAAGCGCGACGACAGCGCCGCGGATCGCGATCGCTATCAGACCGTCTTCGCGCGCGCACGAGGATCGGTGGCGGCGCCGACCGCCGGTCTCCATTTCAATCCCGCGCTCCTGGACGCGCTGGCCGCGCGCGGCGTGGACATCGCGCGGATCACGCTGCATGTCGGCTACGGGACGTTTCAGCCGGTCCGCGTGGAGCGCGTCGAGGATCATCGGCTCGAGCCCGAGCGCTACGCGATCAGCGAGACGGCGGCCACGGCCATCAACGCCGCACTCGACGCCGGCCGTCGCGTCGTCGCGGTCGGCACCACGACGACGCGGACGCTCGAAGCGGTGGCAGCGGCGCACGGCGGCCGACTCGTCGCGGGCGGAGGCGCCACCGACCTGTTCATCTATCCCGGCTTCGAGTTCAAGGTCATCCGCGGCCTGCTGACGAACTTCCACCTGCCGCAGTCGTCGCTGCTGATGCTCGTCTCGGCGTTCGCCACCCGTGAGAACGTGCTGCGCGCCTACGCGGAAGCCGTCTCCCGCCGGTATCGCTTCTACAGCTACGGCGATGCGATGCTGATTACGTGAAATGCAAAATGCAAAATATCAAATGCCGGACGCCCGGATGCATTTGGCATTTGGCATTCTGCATTGCGAAGCCGTAAGCTCCCTGCGTGCCCTTTCCCTACGAGGAATTCGATCTCTCGGGCGTGACGACGTATCCATTGAAGTCGCGCGCGAGCAAGGCGCGGGCTGAGGACTTCGGCCGTCCGTACGAACACGGCGCCGGCATCGGCCGGTTCGTCGATTCGCTGCCGAACATCCTGGCGGCGGCGGACTTCAAGGCGGTCGTCCGCGCGATCGTGGACGCCAAGCGCTCGAACGCCGGCGTCGTCTGGGGCCTGGGCGCCCACGTGATCAAGACCGGGCTCGGGCCGATCCTGATCGACTTGATGGAGCGCGGCTTTGTCTCCGCGATCGCGACCAACGGCGCGGCAGTGATTCACGACTTCGAGGTCGCGCTGGTCGGCGCCACATCGGAGGACGTGGACGAAGCGCTCGGGCCCGGCCGCTTCGGCATGGCCGACGAGACCGGACGTCTGCTGAACGGCGCGATCGTGGACGGCGTCGGCGCCGGCCTCGGCTTCGGTCAGTCGGTCGCGCGGTTTCTCGCGGCGGAGCCGCCGCAGCACGCGCGCGCGAGCGTCCTCTCCGCCGCGGCGCGCCTCGAGATCCCGGTGACCGTCCACGTCGCCGTCGGCACCGACATCATTCACATGCACCCGGCGGCGTCCGGCGCGGCCATCGGCGAGGGCAGCCTGCGCGACTTCCGCTACTTCGTGTCGAACGTCGCGCGGCTCGAACGCGGCGTGTTCCTCAACTGCGGATCCGCGGTTGTCCTGCCGGAAGTGTTCCTCAAGGCGATCGCGCTCTCGCGCAACCGGGGCGTCACGTTCGCCGGCCTGACGACGGTGAACCTCGATTTCCTGAGGGGCTACCGGCCGCTGACCAACGTCGTCGCGCGCCCCACGGCGGCCAGCGGGCGCGGTTTTTCCCTCGTCGGACACCACGAAATCATGATTCCGCTGCTCGCGGCGGCGGTGATTGAGCTCGACCAGACCCTGTAATACAATCATCAATTCTGCGCCGGAGTAGCTCAGTTGGTGAGAGCACGCGTCTCATAAGCGCGGGGTCGACAGTTCGAATCTGTCCTCCGGCACTTTTGCAAGGGCAGGATTGGCAGGAGGGGCAGGAAAGGCAGGACGGCTCCAGCCACACCTTCCCGCCCTTCCAGCCTGTCCCGCCTGTCCCGCCGACATATGTCACTGATCGCCCGCGTCCGGCGGACCATCGCCATGCATGATCTCGCGCGTCCTGAGACGCGCGTCGTCGTCGCGTTGTCGGGCGGGTCGGACTCCGTGGCGCTGGCGCACATTGTCCGCGAGCTGGCCGCGGCGGGCGCGCTGAAGGCGGCGGGTGCTGCGCATTTCAACCATCAACTGCGCGAGTCTGCGGACCGCGACGAGCGGCTCTCTGCGGACATCGCGGGGGCGTTCGGCTGGCCGTTCGCCGCCGATCGCGCGGACGTCGCGGCGATCGCGCGCGGCGAGAAGCGATCCCTCGAGGATGCCGCGCGGACTGCGCGCCACGCGTTCTTCGAGTGGGCGCGCGTGGAACTCGGCGCGGATGTCGTGGCGCTCGGTCACACGCGGGACGATCAGGCCGAGACGTTTCTGCTGCGTCTGCTGCGCGGCGCCGGCTCGCGCGGCCTCGCGGCGATGCATCCGCGCAACGGCGCGGTCGTCCGGCCGCTGCTCGACTGCCGGCGCGCGGAGCTCCGCGCGTATCTTGCGGAGCAAGGCGCCGAGTACGTGGACGACGAGTCGAACGCGGATGTCGCCATCCCGCGAAACCGCGTACGCGCCGAGCTCATCCCGCTGCTGCAGGATCGCTTCAACCCGTCCATTGTCGACGTGCTCGCCAATCAGGCCGAGCTCGCCCGCGACGAGTGGTCGTGGATGGAAGACGCGGCCAACCAAATCGCGGCCCGCGCGTCTTCAGGATCGGGGCCTCGCGTCGAGCTCGACCGCGCCGCGCTGCTGGCCGCGCCGCTGGCACTCCGGCGGCTGGTGCTCTGGCGCGCCATGACGACCGTGGCCGGCGGACGTCCGGTCGCGTTCGATCACGTGCAGGACGCCCTCGCGCTCCTCGAATCGGAAACAGCCGGGGCCGGAATCGACGCCCCTGGCCACCGGTTGGACCTTGTTGGCCCGCGGATCGTCTTAACAAGTAACCTCGCCGAAGCGGGTGGAAGGCCATCCGCGAAGGCAGGCGCGGCCAAGGCCGGGGCGAACTTTTTCCGGTATCCGCTGTCTATCCCAGGAGAGGTCAGGCTCGCGGAAGCCGGATGCCTGGTCTCGGCGGAAAGCGGTCCGGCTGGGCTCGAACCGCCGGCCGGGCGGAATCCGGCCGTTGCCATTGTGCGCAGCGATGTGTGCCGCGGACCCCTGGCCGTGCGGAACCGCCGGCCGGGCGACCGGTTTCATCCGGTCGGGCTGGGGGGGCGGCAGAAGAAGCTGCAGGACTTTTTCGTCGATCGGAAAGTCGCCCGCGCCACGCGCGACGCCGTGCCGATCGTCGTGGACGATGCCGACCGGATCGTGTGGGTCGCCGGTTACGGAATCGATGCGGAGTTTCGGGTTACGGACCCCACGCAAGCCGTGCTAATCTTGAGACTTAAGCAGGTCTAATCTTGTTGTTGGCCTGTGTTCGTGTCTGTGGAGGTTGTGTTTGAACTCGACCTTGAAGAGCCTGCTGTTCTGGCTGGTCCTCGTCGTCGTCGCCGTGGTGATCTGGAATGTCTCGACGAAGCTCCAGCCGCATCACCGCGTGGTGCCGTTCAGCGAGTTGCTCTCGCTGGTCGACAACAATCAGGTGGCCAAGGTCGAGATCGCCGGCCAGGACATCACCGGCACGACCAAGAGCAACGAGCCGTTTACCAGTTACGCGCCCACGCAGTTCGACGGTCTCGTGAACAAGCTGTACGAACACGGCGTGAACGTGAACGCCCGTGCCGATTCGGGGAATCCGTGGGCGTCGATTCTCTACACCTGGGCGCCGGTCCTGCTGATGATCGGCTTCTGGGTCTTCTTCATGCGCCAGATGCAGAGCGGCGGCAACAAGGCGCTGTCGTTCGGCAAGAGCAAGGCGAAGCTCTCCTCGAGCTCGCAGAAGAAAGTGACGTTCAAGGACGTCGCCGGCGTGGACGAAGCGAAGGAAGAGCTCCAGGAAATCATCGAGTTCCTGAAGGAACCGCAGAAATTCCAGAAGCTGGGCGGCCGCATCCCGAAGGGCGTGCTCCTGATGGGCCCCCCGGGAACCGGCAAGACGCTCCTCGCGCGCGCGGTCGCGGGTGAAGCGAACGTCCCGTTCTTCTCGATCAGCGGATCGGATTTCGTCGAGATGTTCGTCGGCGTCGGCGCGAGCCGCGTCCGCGATCTGTTCGAGCAGGGCAAGAAGAACGCGCCGTGCATCGTGTTCATCGACGAGATCGACGCGGTCGGTCGTCACCGCGGCGCGGGCCTCGGCGGCGGGCACGACGAGCGCGAGCAGACGCTCAATCAGCTGCTCGTCGAGATGGACGGCTTCGAGTCGAACGAAGGCGTCATTCTCGTCGCGGCGACCAATCGTCCCGACGTCCTCGACCCGGCGCTGCTGCGCCCGGGGCGCTTCGATCGCCGCATCGTCGTCAACCGGCCCGACGTGAAGGGCCGCGAAGGCATTCTCGGCGTCCACACGCGCAAGATTCCGATGTCCGACGATGTGGAGATTCAGGTGCTGGCGCGCGGATCGGCCGGCTTCTCCGGCGCGGACCTGGCGAACCTCGTGAACGAGGCCGCGCTCAACGCCGCGCGCTACAACCAGAAGGTCGTGCGCATGCACGACTTCGAGTTCGCGAAAGACAAGGTCCTGATGGGATCCGAGCGCCGCTCGATGATCATCAGCGACGCCGAAAAGCGCGTCACCGCGATTCACGAGGCGGGCCACGCGCTGCTGACCGTGCTGCTGCCGCACGCCGATCCGATCCACAAGGTGACGATCATCCCGCGCGGCATGGCGCTCGGCCTCACGCAGCAGCTGCCGGCCGACGAGAAGCACAACTACTCGCGCGACTACCTCAACGATCAGATCGCGATCCTGCTCGGCGGCCGCATCGCCGAGGAGATCACGATGGACAGCCTCACGACCGGCGCCGGCAACGATCTCGAGCGCGCCACCGAGCTCTCACGCAAGATGGTCTGCGAATGGGGCATGAGCGACGCGATGGGTCCGCTGACCTTCGGCAAGAAGGAAGAACAGATTTTCCTGGGCCGCGAGATCGCGCAGCATCAGGATTACAGCGAGGACTCGGCGGTCAAGATCGACCAGGAAGTGAAGCGCTTCGTCACGGACAACTACCAGCGCGCGCACAAGCTCCTCTCGGAGCACAAGGACACGCTGGTGAAGATCGCCGACGCGCTGCTCGCGCGCGAGGTGCTCGACGCCGAGCAGGTGAAGCGCCTGGCCGCCGGCCTCCCGCTCGAGGATCCGCAGCCGGTGGCCGCCCGGACCGCCGTCGCGAGCAACGACGAAGACGAAGCGCGCCCGAGGACCAAGGAAAGAACTCCTCTGGTTGCGCTGCCGAAACCACTCCCGCAACAGTGACGGGGCGGAAACCACGGAACTAGGAAGTTAGAATTAGGAATTAGGAATTAGGAATTGAATTCTCAATCGAATTCCTAATTCTTACTTCCTAATTCCTAATTTCCCATGCCACTCCAGCCGCGCCGCCAGTTCTCGATCCCTCTCTCTCACAACGGCACGCTTTCACTCGGCCCTCGATGTTTGGTCATGGGCGTGATCAATGTGACGCCCGATTCCTTCGGGGACGCCCTGCACATCACCGATCCTTCGCACGCCATCGATGTGGCGCTGCGCATGGAGGCCGACGGCGCCGATCTGATCGACGTCGGCGGCGAGTCCACGCGTCCGGGCGCGGACGCGGTGCTCCCGGACGAGGAGCTGGCGCGCGTGCTGCCCGTCCTCCGCGGGCTCGCGGGACGCATCAAGATCCCGATCTCGATCGACACCTCCAAACCGGCGGTCGCGCGCGCGGCGATCGAGGCGGGCGCCGCCATCGTCAACGACGTGAGCGGGCTCCGTTACGATCCCGCCCTGGCTCGGGTCGTCGCGCCCACCGGCGCGGCGTTGATCCTGATGCACACCCGCGGCCGCTCCAAGGACATGTACGCCGAGGCGGTATACAAGGACCTGATTGGCGAGGTCGCCCGCGAGCTTGGTGCCAGCGTGGCCGCTGCCGAGGAGGCCGGCGTGGCGCGCGAGCGGGTGATCGTTGACCCCGGCATCGGGTTTGCCAAACAGGCAGCGCACAGCTATGGTGTGCTGGCGCGCCTTCCCGAGCTGGCCGCCCTCGTCGACCGGCCGATTCTCGTGGGACCTTCGCGCAAGTCGTTCATGCGCGAAGCGGCCGGCGGGCGTCCCGCCGCCGAGCGCGACTGGGCCACCGCCGCAGCCGTCACGGCCGCGGTCCTCGGCGGCGCGCACATCGTGCGCGTGCATGCCGTCGCCGAAATGGTGCAGGTCGTCAGGGTTGCGGACAGCATACGGAGCCGCATGTAATGCAAAAGGCAAAATGCAAAATGTCGCTGTCCTGTGAACTCTGCATTTGTCATTTTGCATTTTGCATTTCATGACCTGGATCACCACGGCGCTTCGCCGCCCTCCCATCGGCTGGTGGGACCTCGCCGACATCATCGTCGTGTCGGTGCTGATCTACGAGGTGCTGAAGCTGATTCGCGGCACGCGCGCCGTGCAGATGGCGCTCGGCGGCGGCATGCTCCTCGGGCTCTTCTACGGATCGCGGTGGCTGCATCTCGAAACCGTCAACTGGCTGATCCGCAATCTCGCCGGCTACATTGCGTTTGCCGTGATCGTCCTGTTTCAGTCGGACATCCGCCGCGCGCTCGCGCACCTGGGCCGCGCGCCGTTCTTCCGGTACTTCGCCAAGCCCGAGTCGGCGGAGGAATCGATCGAAGAGCTGGTCGTCGCTGCGAGCATGCTGTCGTCGCAGCGCGTCGGAGCCATCGTCGCCCTCGAGCGGCAGATCGGGCTGCGCAACTACATCGAAGGCGGGATTCCGCTCGACGCGCATCTGACGTACGATTTGCTGTTGAGCATTTTTCAGCTGTCGTCGCCGCTCCATGACGGCGCGGTCATCGTGCAGGACGATCGCGTCGCCGCCGCGGCCTGCTTTCTGCCGCTGACCGTCAATCCGAAGTTGAGCAAGGAGCTTGGATCGCGCCACCGCGCCGCGATCGGCCTGACGGAGGAGAACGATTCGGTCGCGGTCGTGGTGTCCGAGGAAACCGGCGTGATTTCGGTCGTCGCCGACGGCCAGATCGAGCGCGGCCTCGACGCCAACGCGCTGCGCACGCGTCTGCGCTCGCTCGTGCTGCAGCGCCGCCCCGGCGTCAAACGGATCGCTCCGTTGTATACGTGATGGCGATTTGGCCCTTTCGTCACGTCGGGCTCAAGGTGCTGTCGCTCGGCCTCGCGCTGGCCCTCTGGATGGTCGTGGCCGGCGAAGAGACGGCCGAGCGCAGCCTGCGCGTGCCGCTGGAGCTGCAGCAGTTTCCACAGGGACTGGAGCTGTCCGGCGAGCCCGCATCCACCATCGAAGTGCGCGTGCGTGGATCGTCCGGCGCGCTCGCGCGCATCTCGCCCGGCGACGTCGTGGCCGTTCTCGACCTGCGTGGGGCGCGCGAGGGCAACCGCCTCTTTCACATGACGCCCGACCAGGTGCGTTCGCCGGCGGGCATCGAAGTCGTCCAGATTAATCCCGGGACGGTCTCGATGGCGTTCGAAGTATCGAAAACCGCCGCCGTCAAGATTCGTCCGGCGATCGACGGCAAGCCTGCTCCGGGCTATGCGGTCGGATCCTGGTCCGCCGATCCCGCGAGCGTCGACGTGGTCGGGCCGGAAAGCGCGGTGAACCGCGCGACCGAGGCGCTCACGGAACCGGTGTCCGTGGCGGGGGCGAAGGCCACCGTCACCGACAGCGTCACCGTCGGGCTCCTCGATCCCTCGCTGCGACTGAAGAACGCGCGCTCCGCAAAGGTGACGGTGCAGATCGTGCCGTCGCCCGTCGAACGGACGCTGCACGATCTCCCGGTCCATCTGCTGAATCTCGGCCCGGCGCTCGCCGCGGACGCGGTGCCGTCGGTCGTCAGCGTCAGTCTGCGCGGCAGCCGCGAAGGCCTCGCGCGCCTCGGCGCAGACGATGTGAAGGTGTACGTGGACGTGGCGGGGCTGGGCGCGGGCCAGTATTCGCTGACGGTCCGCGCCGATGCCGCGCGCGAAGCGGGCGTCACGCAAATCGATCCCGCGATTATTCAGGTGCGCATTGCCCGTGGCCGGAACTGACTCGCCGCCTCGTCTCTTCGGCACCGACGGTGTGCGCGGCACCGCCGGACGCTATCCGCTCGACCACGCGACGGTGCGCCGCCTCGGCGCGGCGCTCGTGCGTGCCGCTTTCGCGGAGGCTTCGGCGGGACCAGGCCCTGCCGCCGAGCGCAATTTCAAGGTGCTCGTCGGCCGCGACACGCGGGAGTCCGGCGAATGGATCGAAGCCGAGCTCGCGCACGGCGCGTCCGGTGAGGGCGCGGCGGTCACGAGCGCCGGCGTCGTGCCGACGCCGGCCGTCGCCTATCTGACGCGCACCGCGGGATACGACGCGGGCGTCGTGATTTCCGCGTCGCACAATCCGTTCGAGGACAACGGCATCAAGGTGTTTTCGGGACGCGGCGAGAAGTTCACCGAGCGCGTCGAGCGCGAAGTGGAAGCGATTGTCGCAGACACGTCGTGGAACGCGAAGGGCGGCGACGTGGGCTCCGTGCCGCGCGCCGATCTCGTCGGCGCGTACCTCGAACATCTGCGCGCGGTCTTCCCCGAAGCGCTCGAGCGCAACCGAAGCAAGCCGTTCAAGCTCGGCATCGACTGCGCGAACGGCGCGACGACCACCGCCGCGCCGCTGCTGTTCGCCGAGCTCGGCTTCGAGACCGTCGTCATCGACAATCAGCCGGACGGCCGCAACATCAACCTGCAGTGCGGATCGACGCACCCCGGGCGGCTCTCGAAGGTCGTCGTCGAGCGTGGATGCCATGCCGGCGTGGCGTTCGACGGCGACGGCGACCGCGCCATCTTCATCGATCACCACGGCCTCGAGGTGAACGGCGACGCCGTCCTCTTCATGTGCGCGCGGCAGCTGCAGAAGGAAGGCCGCCTGAAAGGGCAGGCCGTCGTCGCGACCGTGATGAGCAACATCGGCCTCGAGATCGCGCTTCGGACGCTGGGTATCGAGCTCGTGCGCTGCCCCGTCGGCGACAAGTACGTGATGGAGGAAATGCTGAAGCGCGGGCTGTCGCTCGGCGGCGAACAGTCCGGCCACATCATTTTTTCTGACTACCTCTTTACTGGCGACGGCCTGTGCACGGCGCTCAACGTGCTGCGCACGGTTGCGCTCACCGGACGGACGCTGGCGGATCTCAGCGGCGATCTCGTGAGCTATCCGCAGGTCCTCCTCAATGTGCGCGTGCGCGAGAGAGTGGATCTGGCGTCCGTTCCCGCGGTCATGGCGGCGATTGCGCGCGTCGAATCACGCGTGGACGGCCAGGGCAGACTGCTCGTGCGCTACTCCGGCACCGAGCCGCTGCTGCGCGTGATGCTCGAAGGCCAGCACGCGGACGAGATCAAAGCGTGGGCGCAGGAGATTGTCGACGTCGTCAGGGAGCATCTTGGCTAGGGGCTGGGGGCTAGGGGCTGGGGGCTCGTCGTTGTGGTCCGCCTGAGCGTCAATTTGAACAAGGTGGCGACGCTGCGCAACGCGCGCGGGGGACGCCTGCCGAGCGTCGTCGACGCGGCGAACGTCTGCATCGCCGCTGGCGCGCCGGGGATCACGGTGCACCCGCGCGCCGACCAGCGCCACATCACACCGGCCGACGTGCACGACGTGGCGAACGCCCTTGCCGGCCGCACGCCGCACATCGAATACAACATCGAAGGCGACCCGCGGCTCGACCTGCTGAATCTCGTCGACGACGTGCGTCCGGATCAGTGCACGCTGGTGCCGGTGGTGCCGGGCGAGGTGACGAGCCAGGCCGGCTGGCGTCCGGGGCCGGAGACCGATCGCATCCCGGCGATCGTCAAACGGCTTCGCGCGTCGGGCGTGCGCGTCAGCCTGTTCGTGGACGCGACCCCGGATCCGATCCGCTGGGCGGCGTCAGTCGGCGCCCACCGCGTCGAGCTCTACACCGAGCCTTACGCGCGTGCGTTCGAGTGCGGCGCCGCCGACGCGCGCCGGTCGTTCGGCCGCTACGTCGAGGCGGCGGAGCTCGCGCACTCGCTGGGCCTCGGCGTCAACGCGGGCCACGACCTGGACCTCGACAACCTCGTGCTGTTCCGCGATCTGCCGTTTCTCGACGAAGTGTCGATCGGCCACGCCCTGATGTCGCGTGCGCTGTTTGCGGGCCTTTCCAGCGTGGTGCGCGAGTATCTCGACGTCCTCGGAGGCGCTGCCGGGGCGCGGGCATGATGCTATGATCGCCGGGTAGCCCCGAACATATGAGGTCAGATCTCGTCGCCTTCGGCACCGCGTGCCTCGTCATGGGCCTGGTCGCCGGCTGGGTCATCGGCGCGCAGCAGGCGCAGCAGGGACCCCGTGCGGCAACCGCGGCTGCGGCCGCTCCGGCGTCCGCTGCGGCACCCGGCGGCGGCGCACCCAGCGCGCCCCCCACGATCGATCAGGCGCAGGTCACGGCGCTCACGTCCGTCGCGTCGCGCGAGCCGTCGAACGCCACACCGCGCGCGCAGCTCGGCAACCTCTACTTCGACGCCGAACGGTACGACGATGCGATCAAGTGGTATCAGGAAGCCGTGAAGCTCTCGCCGACCGATCCGAATCTGAGCACCGATCTCGGCGTCAGCCTCTACTACACGAATCAGCCGGACAAGGCGCTCGAGCAATTCGATCACTCGCTGAAGCTCGATGCGAAGCACACCAAAACGCTGCTGAATGTCGGCATCGTCAAGGCGTTCGGCAAGCAGGATCTCGAGGGCGCGATGAAGGCGTGGGAGCAGGTCGTCCAGATCGCGCCGGAGAGCCCTGAAGGGCAGGCCGCCAAGCGCGCGCTCGACAGCCTCCGCTCGGCGCACCCTGGCGGCGTCGCCGGCACGTCCAAGCCCGGTGCGTGATGATTCGCCTCGTCCTCATCCTGCTGCTGTTCCTCGTGATCGCGCGGACGTTCTGGCGGGCCGTCGACGGGATCCTCGAGGGACTGTCCGGCCCGGCCGGCGCGCGGACGCCGCAGCGTCCGTCCCAGATGGTCCGCGACCCGGTGTGCGGCACCTTCATCCTTCCCAACCAGGCGCTGTCGCTCGCTGACGGCGCGCATCGCGTGTACTTCTGCTCCGCGAACTGCCGCGATCAGTATCTGGCGAAGCCCGCATGAGCACCGAGTCGTCGCTGCGCGCCGACATCGTCGAAGTGGGCCGCCGGATGTACGCGCGCGGCTACACCGCGTCGAACGACGGGAACATCAGCGTCCGCCTGGGCACCGACCGGCTGCTCATGACGCCCAAGAGCGTGTGCAAGGGCTTCATGACGCCGGACATGATGTGCATCACGGATCTCGACGGCAAGAAGATCCAGGGCGATCGCGATCCGTCGTCCGAGATGTTGATGCACCTCGAGGTGTACCGCCAGCGCGCCGACGTGCAGGCGGTCGTGCACGCACATCCGCCGACGGCCACCGGCTTCGCGGTCGCGGGCATCCCGCTCGACCGCGCGGTCCTCGCGGAAGTGGTTACGACGCTCGGGAGCGTGCCGATTGCGCAGTACGCGACGCCGTCAACGAGGGAACTGCCGGATGCCGTCCGCCAGTACATCAAGGCGCACGACGGGATGCTGCTCGCCAATCATGGCGCGCTGACGATCGGGACGGATTTGTTCTCGGCGTACTACAAGATGGAGACGATCGAGCACTTCGCCAGGATCAGCCTGGTCGCGCGGCTCCTCGGCGGGGAGCGCCTGCTGTCACGGCAGGAAGTCGAGCGCCTGCAGGGGCTGCGCGGGGCCTACGGGATCGCGTCGCCGGCGCCGATCTGTCCGCCGGCCGAAACGATCGACCGGATTCTCGGGGATCCGGCGAATTGCCAGACCGTGCTGGCGCCCGAGAGCGCGGGGCCACGGCTGGTCGCGGACCCGGGACTCGGCGCGATAG
>Ga0193726_1000921_pt1 | contig 26288 bp, 19 predicted proteins | sample H2c1metaG_FD_144928 | JGI IMG/M metagenome (GOLD analysis project Ga0193726, IMG submission 144928) | Soil microbial communities from a riparian zone of the East river system, Colorado, United States - H2c1 | ecosystem: Environmental > Terrestrial > Soil > Riparian zone | place: USA: East River...
TGGGACCTCTTCAAGGACTGCGCGTCATCGAATTGCAGGGGATTGGACCCGCACCCTTTTGCGGAATGCTGCTCGCCGATCTTGGCGCCGAGGTCATCTCGATTGCGCGCAATTCATCGCCGGCGGATCGCAGTGCGCTGATCAGCGAACGCGGCAAGCTTTCCATTGCGCTCAATCTCAAAGCGCCCGAAGGTGTCGATGTCGTGCTGAAGCTCTGCGAGCAGTCGGACGTGTTGATCGAAGGCTTCCGTCCAGGCGTGACCGAGCGCCTGGGCATCGGCCCGCAGGCCTGCATGGCGCGCAATCCGCGACTTGTCTATGGGCGGATGACGGGTTGGGGGCAAACCGGGCCCCTCTCGAAGGCGGCCGGCCACGACATCAACTACATCTCGCTCTCAGGCGCGCTGCACGCCATCGGCCGCGCCGGAGAACGGCCGGTGCCGCCGCTAAACCTCGTCGGCGACTTCGGCGGCGGCGCGATGTTCCTGGCATTCGGCGTGATGAGCGCCCTGTTCGAGGCAAAGCGCTCCGGAATCGGCCAAGTCATCGATGCCTCGATGGTGGAAGGGTCCGCAGCTCTGATGCACATGATGTATGCGATGAAGGCGCAGGGGCAGTGGGACGATGCGCGCGGCAGCAACCTGCTGGACGGCGCGGCGCACTTTTATGACACGTACGAGACCGCCGATGGAAAATATATTTCTATTGGCGCACTTGAACCTGAGTTCTATCGTCTGTTGGTGCAACTGACGGGCGTGGATGCGAGCGAATTCTCGACACACATGGATCGCAAGCATTGGCCGGCACTGCGGGTCAAGTTGGCCGCCGTGATCAAGCAGAAAACGCGCGCGCAGTGGTGCGCGATCATGGAAGGTACGGACGTGTGCTTCGCCCCGGTGCTCTCGATGAACGAGGCGCCTCAACATCCCCACAATCAAGCGCGCGGCACCTTTGTCCAGGTGGCCGGCATCGAACAGCCGGCGCCCGCACCGCGCTTCAGCCGCAGCAGCCCGCGAGCGCCAAAGGCTGCATCACCCGCGGGCAGTGATACTCAAGCCGTGCTTCACTCCATGGGTTACAGCGAATCCCAGATCCAATCGTTGCGAGAACGCGGCGCCTTGACATGAACGCTCGCCCGTCGCCAGAGGGCAACTCTGGCGATGAGCGGTCTTCTCGCCGCTATCGGCCAATCAGCGGCAATGCTCGTCGCGATCACCGCAATCGCGCCACCCGTGCTCGTGGTAGTAGCGGTGATGATCGCGATCGTAGTATCCCTCGCGATATCCATCGCGGGGCTCGGCGACGACGCAGGCGGACGACAATGCAATCAGTCCCAACATGATGCCGGCTTGAAATATGCTCTGTGTGCTCATCATAAATGCTCCAGCGCTTTAGAGTTTTCAGCATAGCGCAGGCTCAATTGCAGCATCGTCCGCCCATTACGGCTCTTCATGTAGGCGCTGCGCTTACATTCTTCTAAGAACTTGATGGTGCGAGTGATGCAGCTACTGCGCGGGTCGCCGTAGCGGAACGAGCGCACCAAACAAAAGGCCGCCTCTTGCGGCGGCCTTTTGCGGATCGCTTTGCGGTCGTTGCCTAGCGGAACTGGAATCCGACACGGCCATAGACGAATCGGCCGCGCGGATCACCATACGACAAGTCGTAGCCGCCGACGAAGTTGTTCGCCGAAGAGGCGTAGTTGGCGTACGGCGGGGCCGAGTCGGCGATATTGATCACGCCTGCGGTGAAGGTCCACGCTGGCGTCAGGTGATACGACAGTTGGCCGTCGAAAGTGTCATAAACGCCGACGTTCCGCATCGCCTGCACCCCTCCGATGCTGCCGTTGGAGTCGTGATACCCCTTCTGGAAATGCTGGGTAAGCGAGGCGTCCCAGTTGCCGATGTCGTAGACCAACGAGAAGCTATGGCGCCAACGGGAAATAATGCCGCTGACCGTGGTCAGGCCCTTGTCGATTTGCCCGGTCCAACTACCGTCCGGATTTTGCGTGGCAAATTTATAGTAGTAGGTGCCGTTGCCCAAAAGACTGATTCGCCCGTAATCGCCGATGTTGAAGGCGTATCGCAAATTGACGTCCGTACCGCTGACATTCTCCTTGAAGAGATTGGCGTTGGTCTGGCTGATGAACACGATATTGCCGTTCGCATCGCGAGTGATCAGGTTGGCAAACTGCGTGGCGGAGGTGGCATTTTGCAAAATCGTCGCGACCGGAAGACCGCCGACGACAATCGCATTCTTTAGGTAGATCCAGAAGGTATCAAAGCCCAGGCTCAGGTTCGTCACCGGTTCGAACACCGTGCCAAAGGTCAGGGTAGTCGACTTTTCCGGTTTCAGGTTCGGGTTGCCGCCGGTCACGGTGCTGAATTGGAAGCTGCAGGCCTGGTTGTTGGGGTCGAACGTCGGGCACTTGATCGGGTCGCGGGTGCCGTTCGATGTGACGCTGGTGGCCTGTGCCGCGTACAAGTCAGTCAAGGAAGGGGCGCGGAAACCGGAACCTGCCGAGGCGCGCAACAACCACCACTCGAAGGGCTGAAACTTCAGCGAACCCTTGGGGTTCACTGTGCTGCCGACGCCCTGATAGTGGTCGTAGCGAACCGCCGCATCGGCATCCAACATATGCACGATCGGCATGTTCACTTCGATGAATGCCGACTCCACACTGCGCGCCGCGTCCTCCGGCAGCTGGTTGCCGCCCTGTCCGGTGATATCGCCGGTTTGAATCGCGGCGGACGGATTGTAGACGAAGGTCTCGCGGCGCACTTCTGCGCCCACGGCACCTTTCGCCTCTCCACCGGGCAGATCAAACAGACCACGGCTGGCCGTACCCGATAAACTGGTGAGCGAGGTCTTGGAAGTCCAGTCCTGACCGACAAACTCCGCGGCCTTGGCCGCCGCGAGTGCAGCAGGATCGGCGGTCGGTCCAAAGGGATTGATGGTGCCGGTATCCAGGAGCGGCATGATCTTGGAGTACAGGGGGAAACCGGACTTCAAATCTTCCTTCACCTTGACCTCGCTGTAGAGGATCGACGTGTCGAAGTCCCAACCGAGGAGGTTGCCCTTCCAACCGCCGACGGCTCGCGTGGTGTCGGCCGTGTCTTCCTCCAAGCGGACGCCATTGGCAAAGTCGCGATAGATCAAGTTCAAAGGCAGACCCGCCATGCCATTGGCCGCGGCGAAGGCGGCCGGATAGTACGGGCTGGTGGGCGGCAGCAGGAACGCCGCGGCGGTCGGCGTGATGGCCGGATTGTGGTAGTTCGGATATTGCGTCGCCAGCAAATTGGCTTGATACGCAAGAAACGGATTACTAGGCAGCAACGGGTTCTGAAAAGAGAGCGGTACCGGCTGCACCTGCGTCAGAGTTTCGACGTGCGCGAAGGCCAGTTCCGCGTACAACTGAGTAGTATCGGTGATCTGGTAATGCGCATTCAAAAAGCCGTTGCCTTTCTTCGTATCCGGCTGCACCGAATCGTAGGGTGAATTGTCAAAGCGACACTGGGCCGGAAAGTTGATGTCATTGAGCGACGGCGCGCAATTTCCCGCGGCTGGGTTGATCGTGGTCGGCTTGCCCTTGGCGGGTGCCGGAAATACCGCGATGTTGGCCGGAAAAGCAAACGACGAGGTGACATCGTTCCCGAATTGCGGGCTGTAACGAGTCGCGAAGGGGCGCGTGGAGCCGAGGATGGAGTTCGTGTGGTCGAAGCTCAAGCCCAAGGTGACATTGTAGCGATCGGTCTTTAAATCGCCGATGCCGCCGAAGAAGTTGCCTTGCTGCTCAGTGCCGCCGCCGGACCGAGTGGGAGCGCCGCCATAGACGCTGGCATCAATGCCCTGGAAATCCTCGCGTAAAATGAAGTTCACCACGCCGGCGATGGCGTCGCTGCCGTAAATCGCCGACGCGCCATCCTGCAAGATTTCCACGCGTTCGATGGCCGAGACGGGAATGGAACTGACGTCGACCGAGTTGCCGGCGGTGCCGGTCGATCCGCCGCCGTAGGGCGCGGAGCGGCGGCCGTTGATCAAGATCAGGGTTCGCCCGGAACCCAAGCCACGCAGCGAAATGGTGGAAATCGAGCCGGTCTGGAAGCCCGTGGCCTGCGCCTGTACCGTGCTGCCCGAACTGCTGGCGGAACTGATGTAGCGAAACAGGTCTTCGGCGGAGGTCGCGCCGGTTCTGGCGATGTCTTCGGCCTTGAGCACCGTCACGGGTAGCGCGCTGACGGCGTCGAGACCCTTGATAGAAGTACCGGTGACCACAACCTCGGCGAGATTCTCGATGGGCTGCGCGGAAGGCGCCGCGCTCGAGTTCTGAACTTGGGCTGTCTGCGCGGTTGTAGAAGTCGCCTGTGCGAGCCGGATTTCCTGGCTCGAAGACGCTGCCGCCGGCGCCGCGGTCAGGACCGGATTGGAAGTCTTTTGATAATCGTTGCGCGCTGCCTTGCGATCAGCAGATCCCGCAATGACCACGGTGCTGCCGTCGACCACGTCATAGTGCAGGGCGGTGTCCTTGAGCAAAATTGCGAGCGCGCTGCCCGGGTTGAATTTTCCGACCACGCCCTGGGAGTTCTTACCTTCGACCAGCTGACCGGGGACGGTGACTTGAATGTCAGATTGCGCCGAGAATTTCAGCAGCGCTGATGAGAGCTGCTGGGGCGCGATGTCAAATTGTCTCTGCTGTCCCAGGTCAATCGCCGCCAAACCCGGCTGAATGCCGGCGGCGACGGATAGCGCTAGGCCAAAGAGCAACACTTTCGTGCCGCGAGTGAATAGATCGACGAGCGTATTCGCTTTCATTCCCTTCCCCTTGTACGGCTTGATAACCGCTTCTGTGGGACTAGACGAATGAGGGTTTGAATATGGGAACGGATTTAGAGGAATTTATCGATTTATTTTTCCCGTGGCGTTTTTGCGACGACAGACTGCCGCTGAGGTAGGCAGAATGACCTCCACGTGGTTGTTCTTGGGGTCAAATCATCCACGTGGTGGTTGGTTCTCAGCCCGATGAGCGGCCGAAAATAAAGCCACGCCCGGATTCCCGTTCTTGGGGCCTCGTTCGTCTAAGTTACACTGGAGTGTCCGAACACTCGCCATGGTGAATCCAGTGAGCATGTTGCCGCCCAAAGCCGGCCAGGTCGCTGACTCAGAGCCCGATCACGAGGAATCGCGGGCCCAAGTCGTTGAGCGATTGTTTCGCGAACACAACGAGGCCCTGATTCGCTTCCTGCGGGGGAGGGTCGGATCTCAGAATGAGGCGCGCGAAGTAGCCCAAGAAGCCTACGTGCGGCTTTTGAGTTTGGACCAGCCGGGAGCCGTCAGCTATCTGCGCGCGTTCCTGTTCAAGACCGCCGCGAACATAGCGATCGACCGGCGCCGCCGGCACCAGAACTACGACAGGGTAGCCGGTCGCCAGCTCTTTGCAGAGTTGACCGAGAACCGAACGCCGGAACGGCAATTGTCGGGCGAACAAACTCTGCGCCATCTGGGAATTTTGATTGAGGCGATGCCGGCAAAATGCCGGGAGTCGTTCGTTATGAACCAAATCCAGGGTCTTGACGCCGCCGCCATCGCGGCCCGGCTCGGCATCACCGACAGCATGGTGCGCAAATACGTCGTACGAGCTTTGCTCCACTGCCGCCAATATATAGACGTGGAACGCAATGACTAACTCGATTGATATCGACCGCGACCCTACGCACCTGGCGGCTGCCGATTGGCTGGTACGCCTGCAAAGTACCGATGTGTCGATCGAGGACACGCTGGCTTGGCAGGCTTGGCTCAATGAAAGTCCGAGAAACGCTCGAGCCTTTGCGCGCATCGAGGAATTATCTCAAGTGTTGCGTGACGTGCCTGCGCCATCCGCAGTATCAGCCAGTCAAATTGCCCGCGATCGCTACGATGCTTCGGTTCCAATCAAGGATTGGCATCAGCCGCATGCACGACGGCCGTGGACGGCCATTGCGGCAGCTGCCTCGTTGATCGGCCTGACTCTGACCTTGGCATATTGGAAAGCGCAGCCCGCAACGAATACCTTTTCGACTGCCATCGGGGAAAATCGCACGGTGGCATTGAGCGACGGCTCGACCATTGCCCTGGCTGCCGACACGCACATCACGGCGGCCCTGTCCGGAAAAGAGCGCAACATCGAGCTCATCAAGGGAGAAGCACTGTTTACGGTGGCCAAAGACGCGGCCAGACCGTTCAAAGTGCACGCCGGGGATGCAACCATTGTCGCGGTGGGAACCGCGTTCAATGTGGAGCGGGACAGTGATCGAGCCGTCGTCTCCGTGACGGAAGGTCGTGTCGTGGTTGAGCCGGTGAGCCATTTCTTGCCCGTGTCGGTGCTGCATGAGTTCAAGCCCAAGCTGCGCAGCGTGCATCTGGTTGCCGGACAACAAACCACAGCCGGCAGCGCCGGGATCGAGGAACCGACCAAGATGGAAAGTCCCGCCACCGACTGGCAGACCGGACATCTGGCATTTCATCTGCAACCGCTGCGCTACGTGCTCGAGGATGTGAATCGCTACGCTCCGAAGCCCATTGTGTCCGCAAGCGACGATGTGGGCGCACTCGTGATCACCGGCACGGTAGAGCGCGAGAACATTTCTGGATGGGTCAAAAGCTTGGAGCGCGCTTTTGATCTACAAGCTACGGAAGAGGCCGATCAAATCACCTTGCGGGCGCGCTAAGGCACGCAGCTGCAATCAACCGCGAAACTTAAGTCACGAACGAGTGCATTTGCTAATGTCTCGTTCGGAAAACTGTTCTTTCGAGTAAAACCCCGTGGGAGTGTTATGCAGGCGCGCGGATATCTTTTTCAACTCTTGGCTTTTTTTCTTCTCTACCAAGGTACCGCTGCCGATGCGGCCGACGATTCGGGCACACGCTTGCTGCGCCAGCCTTCAGTATCCAAAGACCATCTCGCCTTCGTTTTCGGCGGCGACATCTGGATAAGCGATCGCGACGGAAACCGGCCGGTGCGAATCACGGCGCATCCTGCCGCAGAATTTGCGCCGCATTTTTCGCCGGACGGCCGGTGGATCGCGTTTTCAGCGACCTACGACAACAACACGGACGTCTATGTGGTGCCGGTCGACGGAGGTCAACCTCGGCGTCTTACCTGGCACCCGGCAGCGGACCTGGTTACCGGCTGGAGCCCCGATAGCAAGCGTGTACTGTTTACTTCGAATCGGGAAATCGCCAACAGCCGCAGCAGCCAGCTGTTCGAGGTACCGCTCACCGGCGGCTATGAGAAGAAGCTGATGAAGGCGGTTGCGGTGGAGGGCGTCTGGTCGGCCGACGGCAAGCGGCTGGCCTATCGCCCCTACATCATGGCCTATGCCGGCGTCAGCGGTTGGCGCCAACATCGCGGCGGAGACACGCCGCCCATTTGGATCATTGACCCGGCCGGCAATCAACTCGAAAAGATTCCGCATGTAAATGCCTCGGATAGCAATCCCATGTGGATCGGCGATGACGTGGCGTTCATATCCGACCGCAACGAAGGCGCAGCCAATCTTTTCCTATATGACGCGCATTCACATTCGCTGCGGCAGCTGACTCATGAAACGCAGTGGGATGTGCGCAACGCCGCGGCATTCGACCACACCATCGTTTACGAGGCCGGCGGTCAGCTGAAGAGCCTGGACGTCGCCAGCGGACAGATTCAGCCGATCCCCATCCACCTCGAGCTGCAGTCAATCCAGGCACGACCGCAGTGGAAGGACGCCTCCAAGAATCTCACGGCGGCGCATCTGTCTCCCACCGGCAAACGCGTACTGATAACCGCACGCGGCGACATCTTCAGTGTTCCGGTCAAGGATGGTTCGGTGCGCAATTTGACGGCGAGCTCCGGAGTGCGCGAATCGGATGCCGTGTGGAGCAAGGACGGCCAACGCATTGCCTATTTGAGCGATGAGGGCGGCAGCCAGGCCTTGTGGGTGCGCGACGCGGTCGGGCTCGAGAAACCGATCCGCCATACATTGGGAAACATGGGCTATTTCACCTTGCTCGGCTGGTCGCCGGAGGCCCGGCGCGTCGTGTTTCAAGACAACCACTTGCGCCTCTATGCAATCGATCTCGTCACTGACGCGGTCGCGCTCATCGACGCAAGCCCCCGCCGGCACTCGTTCCACGTTGAGTTCTCACCCGACAGTCAGTGGATCGCCTACACGGTGGTGGGCGAGAATTATTTCACGCGGGTGCGGCTGCACAGCTTTGCCAGCGCCAAGAGTTTCGACCTCGCGGACTCCTTGGTGCAAACCGACACGCCGACATTCGGCGGCAACGATTTGCTCTATTTTACCGCCTCTATCGATGCAGGCCCCACGCGCGTCTCGCTCGACATGTCAACGCAAGAGCGGCCGCTGCGCATGGCGCTGTATGCGGTCGTGCTCTCCGCCGATGGGCACTCTCCGTTGCCGCCCAAGAGCGGCGATGAAGAAGCCAAGGGCAGCAAGAACAAGGACGGCGATAAATCTGACAAGACAGACAAGACAGACAAGTCAAAAAAGTCCGATGAGAATGACAAAGCCGACAAGCCGGTCAAGCCCACGCGCATCGATCTGGCGGGTCTGTCGCAACGCTTCGTCCCGATCCCGGTCGCGGAGCGAAACTATGACCACCTGGTCGTCGGCTCGGACGGAGCCTTGTTCTACATCTCCCGGCGGCAACCCGGTTCAGCCACCGAACCACCCGGTCCTAACAAGGATGCAGACGCTGATCTTTATCGATTCAACTTCGAGGATCGGGAAGAGAAACTCCTGAAATCGCATCTCGTCGACTTTTCTGCCAGTGCGGACGGGAAGAAGCTGTTGCTGACGATGGGCGAGGGAAAGCTGGAGGTGGCCGATGCCAATGAAAAGCTCGAGTCGAAGCCCGTTGATTTGAGCGGCATGAGGATGCTGGTCGATCCGCGCCAGGAATGGCGCCAGATTTTCGATGAGACCTGGCGAATGGAGCAACAGTACTTCTACGATCCGAACATGCACGGACTGCCTTGGGCCGCGATCCGCGCGCGCTATGAGCCGCTGCTGCAGTTCGTGCAGCGCCGCGAGGATCTCAATGAATTGCTGGTCGAAATGATCGGCGAGATGCAGGTGGGCCACAATCGCATTGGCGGCGGTGACCTGTATGCGGGAACTCCCGTGGGAGTCGGCCTGCTCGGCGCCGATTTCAAGGTCGAAAACAATCTCTATCGCATTGACAAGATCTACCGCGGCGACCGCTGGAATCCGTTTCTGGTCGCGCCGCTCGCAACGCCGGGGGTCGATGTCGCCGAGGGCGACGCTATTCTGGCGATCAACGGCCACCCGTTGAACGGGTCGGTGAACATCTTCTCACTGCTCGAGGGCACAGCCGGAAAGCAAGTTTCGCTGACCGTGAGCCGTGACGGCACTGAGAAAGGGGCGCACACCGCGGTCGTGATACCCGTTCCCAATGAGGCTGCACTGCGCCAATGGACCTGGGTCGAAGCGAATCGAGATTACGTGGAGCGCAAGAGCGCGGGCAAGGTGGCCTACGTGTACTTGCCCGACACCGCCGACGACGGCTACACCTTCTTCAATCGGATGTTCTTCGCGCAAGTCGACAAGCCTGGTCTGATCGTCGACGACCGTCGCAATAGCGGCGGGCAGGCAGCCAACTATGTGTTGGAGGTGCTGAACCGAAAGTATCTCTCCGGCTGGAAAGACCGCGACGCACTGATATTCAACACGCCGGCCGCGGCCATCTACGGGCCCAAGGCCATGCTGATCGACCAGGATGCAGGTTCCGGCGGGGATTATCTGCCGTACGGGTTCAGGCGTCTCAGTCTCGGCAAACTCATCGGTACCCGCACGTGGGGCGGCCTCATAGGGATCTCCGCCAACCCGGCATTGATCGACGGCGGCTTTCTCACGGTGCCATTTTTCCGCGTCTTTACGCCTGAGGGCGAGTGGCATGTCGAGAATGAGGGCGTCGCACCTGATCTCGAGGTTCCCTTGGACCCCTTGGCGGTGAACGCCGGCACGGATGCGCAGTTGGACGCGGCGATCGCCGAAGTTCTACAGCAGCTGAAGAACTCCCCGCAAATCCCGCTAAAAACCGCGCCGCCGATGCCGGCGCATGTGGGTAACTAACCGCGTATTTTGGGGTGATCAAATGACGCGAATGCGGATTGTCCGACTCGGCGCGGCGCTCATGTTGGCGGCGCTTCCCTTGAGTGTCTTCGCGCAAGACGCACGCGAGGCGACGCTCGCCGAATCCTTGAGCCGCCACGGTATCCGCGCGCCCGCGATTTCACCGGACGCGCGCTCGGTGGCCTATCTACAGCGGGAGACCAACTGGAAGGAAAACGAGTTTGTGTGGCAGCTTTGGCGCGTCAATGTCGCCGGCGGCGAAACGGTTCAGCTCACCCGCGGGAAAAAATCCGCCGGTGCGGCGCAATGGTCGCCGGACGGGCGTTGGCTCGCCTTTGTGACCGAGCGCGAAGCATATGTCGCGGAACCGCTTGCGGCAGTTCAAAAGGATGTCGCCGCAAAAGATGCCGACAAAGGCGATGCAGATGCGGCCAAGCCCGCAGCGAAGCAGATTTGGATCATCCCGCCGGATGGCGGGGAAGCCTGGCCGCTCACGAAATCCGAGACCAACGTCGAGGACTTTCATTGGGCGAAAGATGGCCGGTCGATCCTGTTTACCGCCGCCGAGCACCCGAGCAAGTCCAGCAAGGCGCGCAAGGAGCGCTACAGCGCCTACGACGTCATCGAGAAGGATTACGAACAGAATCAACTGTGGTGGGTGGACGCAGCGGCCGCGCTCAAAGCGACCGCACCGCAAGCGGCAAGGCAGCTGACCTTTGACCGCGCGCTCAATATCAGCTCTTTCGCCATCTCGCCGGACTCCACGCGCGTGGCCTTCAGCGCGGGCCACAACCCATTGCTGGCATTCGCGAAGGACGAGGACATCTATCTGATGGACCTGCCGCGCTCGTCGGGCCCAGCAACCGTGTCCAAGATCGTGGCGCTCGCCGGGCCTGACAGATCGCCGCTGTTCTCGCCGGACGGCAAGCAGCTCGCCTTCATCAGCAGTCTCGGGCAGCCAAGTTTCTTCTATGCCAATACCCACCTCGCGAGGGTTGACCTGGCGACCGTCCTTGCAAGACCTGCAACCACCCCCGCCGATGTTCGCGATTTGACCAAGACCTTCGATGAAGATCCGCAAACGCCGGACTGGGTCGCCAATGGACTCTACTTTGGCGCGACGCAGAGAATGACGGCGCGACTGTTTCGACTGGACGCGCAAACATTTCAGGTGCAGCCGGTGTCAGTGGATGACAACTTGATTATCGACGAGGCATCGGTGACGCCCGACGGCGGCTACATCGCGTTCACGGCGGACGATGCGACGCACCTGACCGAACTCTATATCTCGAGCGCGAGCACATTCTCTCCAAAAAAACTCACCGATCTTACTGCGCAGGTACGCGGGTGGAAGCTCGGCAGCGTGGAAGTGGTGTCATGGAAGAGCAAGGACGGCACAGTCATCGAAGGCGTGCTGCACAAGCCCGCAGACTACGACCCGAAGCGCAAATATCCGCTGCTGGTCAAGATACATGGCGGACCGACCGGTGTTTCTCAGCCCCGGTTTCTGCCCAACGATTATGCATATCCCGTGCAAGCGTTTCTTGCTAAAGGCGCGTTGGTCCTCGAGCCAAACTATCGCGGCAGCGCAGGGTACGGCGCGGCATTTCGCGCGCTGAATGTGCGCAATCTGGGCGTCGGCGACATGTGGGATGTGATGAGCGGTGTCGATTCGCTGATCGCCAAAGGCGTAGTGGATCCCAACAGACTGGCGGCCATGGGCTGGTCGCAGGGCGGCTACATTTCAGCGTTTCTGACCACGCACACCAACCGCTTCAAGGCAATCTCTGTAGGCGCCGGCATCAGCGACTGGACCACGTACTACGTGAGCACCGACATCACGCCGTTTACGCCGCAGTACTTGGGCGCGACACCGTGGGACGATCCGCAGATCTACGCCAAGACTTCCCCGATCACGACCATCCGTCAAGCAAAGACACCGACATTGATCCAGCACGGCAGCGCAGACCGGAGAGTGCCCGTTCCGGATTCCTTTGAACTCTACCGCGGTTTGCTCGACCAGCACGTTGATGCGCGCCTGATTCTTTACACTGGCTTTGGCCACGGCATCGACAAGCCAAAATCCGCATTGGCGCTCCTCCAAGCAAATCTCGATTGGTTCAGCCATTACATTTGGAATGAACCGATTCCGAAGGACTCCCCGCTATATGGAAGCAGCGAACTCGAAGCGGCCCACTAAAGGCACGCACAGCCTGGACGCCGTCGGGATCGAACACACGGCATGATGACGTCACTCGATCACATCATCGCATTGGAGGCTTTTGCATGCGCATTTTGATCAGCCTATTCCTCGTCTCACTCGGTGTTCTGGCGTCGGCCGCGGCCCCGATTCCGCTGGAAGAGAAAAAGATCGACCATCTGATCGCCAGCATCGAATCCTTGCAGAATGCCCAATTCATACGCAACGGTGTCGCCTACGAGGCAAAAGCGGCCGCGGATCATCTGCGATTGAAACGCCGGATGGCCGGCTCCCGGGTGGCGACGGCCGAGGATTTCATCCGATTGTGCGCATCTGTCTCGTCGATGTCGGGTACTCCGTACCAGATTCGATTCTCCGATGGACGCGTCGTCTCGTCAGAGACCTTCCTGCGGCAACGGCTTGCCGAATTTGTGCCATGAGGACGAGGGAGTGAATTCGCCTGAGCCGCTCGCCTGCTGGAACTACCAAGGCTGTGCCGCGGGCTGGCGACGCTCCAATATGGTCATCATTCCGTTTTTTGGCCGCAGAGTAATGCGGGTTTGCAGCGTCACCTCCTGGCCTTCCTTGAGCCGCAGGCAAAATCGCTGGGCGAGAACCGCAAGAATCAATATCGTTTCGGTCATGGCAAGGGTCGCGCCGATGCACACTCGGGGACCGCCGCCGAAGGGTAGGTACGCGAAGCGCGGGCGCTTTTCGCTCGACTCCTTGGAAAATCGTGTAGGGTCGAAGCGCTCCGGGTCATCCCAGAGACGCCGATGGCGATGCAGTATCCAGGGCGACACCAAAATTTGCAGTCCCGGGGTCACCTTGAAACCGCACAACTCGTCGGCCTCCTGAGCTTCTCGCAGGGAGATTCCGGGCGCGGGCGGGTAGACGCGCATCGCTTCCTCAATGACCATGCGAGCGTACGGCAGATTGGGCAGGTCCTCCACCGTCGGCGTTCTGCCGCCGAGTACGGTGTCCAATTCCCGGTGCAGCGTCGCTTCTTCGGCAGGATGCTGGGACAGCAAGTACCACACCCAGGTCATGGTTACGGCGGTGGTCTCGTGGCCGGCCATGAAAATGGTGATCACCTCGTCGCGCACTTCAGCGGCATTCAGGCCTGCACCATCGTCCGGATCCTTCGCGGCCACGAGGCGGGTCAGAAAATCCTTCGGCGCTTCGTTGTGAAGCTTTTCGCGCTCGCCGATCAGCCGATAGATGGCGGCATCCATGCTCTTGAAGTGTGCGCGGATGGCCTCTTGCTTGCGTTTCATGCGACGGGGTCCCAACATCGGCAGAACATCGAGCAGTCCGAACTCCAATGATGCCTGCGCGAAGTCGAGCGCTTCACTGGCGTGTGCCGCTAGTTCCTCCGCGTCGGAGGAAAACATGGTGCGGCAAATAATTTTCAAGGTAAGCGCCTGCATCTCCGCGGCGATGTCCAATTCCGCGGACTCGGGCAGCGCGTCCCAATGCTTCGCAAAGGCGAGCGTCGTCTCGACCATGGCCGGTGCATAGGATTCCACCGTACGCGTGCCGAATGACGGTGCCATTACCTTGCGGTGGGTGCGCCATTTGGAGCCCGGCGCGCTCAACAGGCCTTCGCCGAACATGGCCGAAAAGAATTCATCCCCCAGTTGCTCTTTGGGATAATTGGCAACGTTGTCCAAAAGGACGCGGCGCACGCCTTCCGGGTCGTTGACCATGAGCACGGGACCCAAGAGCCACTTCGAGAGGTAGAATGGCTGCTCATAGGCTTGCAGCGGAATGATTTCAAAGGGATTACCCTTGGTGGCGCGCACGGTAGCCAGGAATGACGCGGGTTTCAAAGGCGGAGGCGCGAGGCCCGCCAAGGGCTTGGACGGGATGGCTGGTTTCATCGCAGTGGTGCTCCCGGAATCGCGCGCGAGTTCGGCGTCCTAGTATATGCGGGTGCAGAATTGGATACCTCGTCGCTTCTTTGGGGATTGCTATTCGGCTCAATCGGGCTCGGCTTTCTCATCTACGGCCGAAAACAGAAGGCCGTTGTCCCTTTGGTCTGCGGCTTGGCCTTGATGATCTTTCCCTACTTTATTTCCAACACTATTCTGCTCATCGCGATAGGAGTTGTGCTCATGGCGGTTCCGTATTTTCTGAGGCTTTGAACGATGCGAGTAATGGTCCGACCAACGGTTCGAGGGATTCTGTGGCTTCTGTTTGGGCTCATCGCGGCGCCGGTGGCAGATGCCGGCGGCTTCGACACGCCTGAGAATGCGGTGCGGGCCCTGGAACAGGCGTACGTTCAAAAGAACGCGGATGATGCTGTCGCGGCAATTGATTTCGTGGAGGAGGGGCGGCAAATGCTGCAGAAGATCAACCCAACGCTGGCGGACGACGCCGAGATAGTCAAACGAGCCGCCGAGGAACTAGAACAGTCATTTCGAAATGAACTTCGCACCAAAGGGTTCCCCGATGTCGCTAAACTCAAGTGTTCGTTTGTGGGAAAAGCACAGATCTCTCCGGAGTTGGTCAAGCTGACCGAGCAATGCGCATTTCCGAACGGCGGCAAATCGGTCCAGGAATCGATCGTGATGAAGCGAGATCTTGGGTGGCGCGTGACTTTGCCGCCTCCCCCTTGACGAGCGGTCCGACGCTCAAAGGGAAGATAATATGAGCGAAGCGCCGGAACCGGTCGGTTCTGTTGAGGTTGCCCTGCGGCACGCCGCGCGTCTATTGGAGAGCAGCCCCGTACTCGCGGCTGAGCAGGCCGGCGAGATCCTCAAGGCGGTTCCGGATCATCCGCTGGCAACGCTGCTGCTGGGCGTGGCGCGACGCACCGGCGGCGATGCGGCGGGCGCGCTGGATGTGCTGAATCCGCTCGCGGCCATGCATCCCCAATGGGCGCTGGCGCACTACGAACTGGCGCTGGCGCTCGGCGCCTTGGACAGGAACGCCGCTGCGATAACTGCGCTGCAGCGCGCCGTGACACTCAAGCCTGACATGGCGGATGCGTGGCGGGCGCTCGGCGATGAGCTGACGAATGCGGGTGATGCAGCGCGTGCCGATGCTGCCTATGCGCAAAATATCAAGGCGTCGACCAAGGATCCGCGCCTGCTCACCGCTGCTGCGGCGCTGTGTGAGAACAAGATTCCGCAGGCCGAAGCGCTGCTGCGCGCACATCTGAAGAAATACCCCACAGACGTCGCTGCATTACGCATGCTGGCAGAGGTCGCGGCGCGGCTTGGTCGGTATGAGGACGCCGCCACTCTGCTCACGCGCTGTCTGGAACTGGCGCCGAGCTTTACGGCCGCGCGGCATCATCGCGCGATCGTCCTGCACCGGCAAAATAAGCCCGCCGCCGCGCTGCGCGAAGTGACCGAGTTGCTGGACAAGGATCCGCGCAATCCGGCCTACAATAACTTGAAGGCAGCGATCCTGGCACGCATTGGAGACCTGCAGGATTCGATTGAGATTTACGCAGGTATTCTCGCCGAGCACCCTGCGCAGCCAAAAATCTGGCTCAGCTACGGTCACGCGCTCAAAACAAGCGGGCGCGAGAATGACAGCATCGCTGCCTACAACAAGAGCATCGAACTGCTGCCCAGTCTCGGCGAGGCCTATTGGAGTCTCGCTAATCTCAAGACTGCTCAGTTCACGAACGAGGAGGTGGAGGCCATGCAATTGCAGCTACGGCGGCCGGATCTGGCGGTGGATGACCGGCTGCACCTGCATTTTGCCATGGGCAAGGCGCTCGAGGACAAGGCGGAGTACGCGGCGTCATTTGAGCATTACGCGCAGGGAAATCAATTGCGGCACGCTCAGCTGTCTTATCAGCCCGATGAGATCGCTACGCATGTGGCGCGCATAAAGTCGTTGTTCACAGCGCAGTTCTTTGCCGATCGTAAGCATTATGGCGCCGCGGCCCAGGATCCCATATTCATAGTCGGCCTGCCGAGGTCCGGTTCTACCTTGCTCGAGCAGATTCTGTCGAGCCATTCGCTGGTCGAGGGCACGATGGAGTTGCCCGATATCGCGGGGATTGCCCGGTCTTTGTTCGACAGAGGCAAGAAATCCCAGACCCCTGGCTATTCAGCAGTGCTGGCGGCATTGGATGCAGATGAGTGCCGCGAGTTGGGTGAACGCTACATTGCACAGACGCGCATTCAACGAAAGACCGAGGCGCCTTTCTTCATCGACAAAATGCCCAACAATTTTGCCCACATCGACCTCATCCAATTGGCGCTGCCGCGCGCGAAAATCATCGATGCACGCCGCCATCCGCTGGGGTGCTGCTTTTCAGGGTTCAAGCAGCACTTCGCGCGCGGCCAGGCTTTCACCTACAGTTTGGAGGACATCGGCCGGTACTATCGCGATTACGTCGAGTTGATGTCTTTCTTCGATGCGGTGCTGCCGGGTCGAATACATCGCGTGATTTACGAATCGATGATCGAGGATACGGACTCGGAAGTACGCAGACTGCTCGAGTATTGCGGTCTGCCATTTGAGAGTGGGTGCCTGCGTTTTTATGAAAACGAACGGGCGGTGCGTACGGCCAGTTCCCAGCAAGTACGTAAACCGATATTTCGAGAGGGTGTCGACCACTGGCGCAACTATGAACCCTGGTTGAATCCATTGAAGAAATCGCTCGGAACCGTCCTGGACGCTTATCCCGCTGCCCCTGCATTTTGACTTTTGGCTGGATTGGCATACTCTCAGCCAAGGGCGATAGAAATAAATAAGGGGATGCCATGACGCGGGGTCGCCAACGGAAACTCAAGCGCATAGCGGCTAAAACGTGCGGCAAGATGACGTGGAGGGCAATGCCCCTTGCGTCGGCGCTGCTGACGTGCATGCATCCGGCTCATGCTGCCGAGCCGGGTGAGCCTGTCGTGCTGGAAGAGATTACCGTTACCGCGCAAAAGCGAACGGAAAACCTGCAAGACGTACCCTTGAGCATCCAGGCATTCGGCAACGCCAGATTGGAGGAACTGCATATCAGCAGTTTCGACGACTACGCCAAATTCCTGCCCAGCGTCTCATTTCAAAAGGTCGGCAGCCCCAGCGTTGAGCACACCTATATGCGCGGCGTCTCCAGCGGCGGAGACGGCAATCACTCGGGCTCTCAGCCCAGCGTCGGCATGTATTTGGACGAGCAGCCGATTACAACGATTGACGGCAATCTGAACATCCATCTATACGATATCGAGCGCGTTGAAGCCCTGGCGGGTCCGCAGGGCACCCTGTACGGCGCGAGCTCGCAGGCGGGAACGATTCGAATCATTTCGAACAAGCCCGATCCATCCGGCTTCAAAGCCGGTTACGATTTGGATTTGAACAAAGTTGATCACGGCGGCACGGGCTGGGGCATCCAGGCGTTTGTGAATCTTCCCCTGACCGATTTCGCGGCCATCCGCCTGGTTGGTTGGGACGAACACGATGCCGGCTACATCAACAATGTGCATGGTGCGGTGACGTTCCCCACATCCGGCATCGTTTTCGATAACGCCGGTCAGGTGAAAAAGGACGCCAACACCGTCGAGACCAAGGGCGGCCGCGTCGCGCTGAAGGTCAATATCAACGACAGTTGGACCATTTTGCCGACCGTCATGGGCCAGGTGCAGCAGACCGATGGCGACTTTGCCTACAACCCGGCAGTCGGTGATCTGAACGTGCAGCATTGGTTTCCGCAAACCATTCACGACTCCTGGGTTCAGTCAGCGCTGACCGTCGAAGGCAAGATCGGCAATTTCGATCTCACTTATGCCGGCGCATATTTAACCCGCAACACCCACGAACAGTCCGATTACACCGACTACTCGTTGTATTACGACAGCGCGTACGGCAAGTATTTCGTGGACAACGCCGGTAATCTAATCAACCCTGCGCAAACCATCATCGGGCGCGATCACTACACCAAGTACAGCCACGAACTGCGCGTGTCTTCGCCCAAGGACTTTCCGCTCCGATTCGTCGGCGGCTTGTTTCTCGAGCGGCAGGTGCACGAAATCCTCCAGGATTACGTCGTTAATAACGGCGACCCGTTGGGATCCGTGCCGCCTAACGACGTTTCCGTTCCTGGATGGCCGGGAACACTGTGGCTCACCAATCAGGAGCGGGTGGATCGCGATAAGGCTGTCTTCGGCGAGCTTACCTATGACTTTACCGATCACATCTCGGCCAGCGCCGGACTACGGCACTTCACTTACGATAATAACCTGCAGGGATTTTACGGGTTCAGCTCAAATTTTAGTTCGCATACCGGTGTCGCTCTCTGCCCTACACCCACCTTTGAACCTTTTCACGGCGCACCCTGCACCGATCTTAACCGAGGAACCTCAGGCTCCGGCAATTCACCCAAGTACAATCTGACATACAAATTTGACCACGATCGGATGATCTACGCGACCTTTTCGAAGGGCTTTCGACCCGGCGGCGTCAATCGCAACGGCGGCGGCACCATACCGCCTTATCAGCCGGATTTTTTGAAGAACTACGAGATCGGTTGGAAGACCACTTGGTTCGACCACCGCTTGCGCTTCAATGGCGCGTTCTTCAGGGAAGACTGGTCGAATTTCCAGTTCTCCTACCTCGGACCGAATTCGCTCACCATCGTCACCAACGCGGGGCAGGCGAGGATTGATGGATTGGAAACAGAGTTGGAATTCGCGGCGACACAGAATTTGACAATTACCGGCGGGTTCTCGCTGCTGGATGCCAAGCTCACGCAGACATTTTGCGGTGATCCGAGCATATGCAGCGCGCCCGGTTTCGATCCCAGCACGTACGAGCAGTATGCAACGTCCGGCACCCGGCTGCCCGTCACGCCAAAGTTCAAGGGCAATGTTACCGGACGGTATACTTTTCCGATCGCTTCTTACAAAGGAAACGTCCAGGCCTCGGCAGTCTATGTGGGCGAGCGCACCAGCGACTTGCGTACATTGGCAGCGAACGCATTAGGCGATGAGCCTTCTTACACCGTTGTCGATGTTTCGGCGGGGATGGAAGTGAAGAGCTTTCATTATGAGGTATATCTCAACAATGCGTTCGATAAGCGCGCCGTTCTCAACAGATACGCGGAATGCGACGTTTTGCTGTGCGGCGCGATATCTCAATACATTGTGCCGAATCAGCCGCGGACCGTTGGCGTGAAATTCGGACAGAAGTTCTGAAGCAACAGCTTTCGGCGGAAAGCAGGCGCAGTCTATCGGCTATCGCCCGAGCGCCCGGACGGCGGCTTCGCGAAATGCGGTGTCGCTCCAGGCGTCTGATTTTTCGCATTCGATGGTGATCATCTCCGCTTGATCTATGGTGATGTCACTGACGGTGAAGCACGTTACGGTTGTTCCATCGCTGATCACGAAGCGCGCTGTCTGACTCTCATCCTCGTATGCACGCGTATTCAATGCCTCCTTCGTGCCAAGAAGCGCGGCAAGTTCTTCGTTATCGGGGATCGATGCCAAGAAGGCCGCCATGGCTTGGGGCTCGTCGATGCGGGCGGTGGAAATCAGCATGAGGGCCTCGCTCTTCGATGGTTCTGGTGACATGATTGATTTTGCCGGTATTGGAGCCGATCACTTTAGCCGGTTATAGCAGCGCATCAAAGCTGCCGCTCGTGCTCGCGCCGTCGTCTCCACAACCGCCAAGCGCGCACCCCCATATTGACGGCCGCCCAAGTCGCCATCGCACCAATGGGCCAACCGATCCACGCCGGCCAGAGAAACGAGACGACTGCCAGCGCGCCAAGCAGCAACGTGGCCGTCAGCAGGGGGCCGGCCGGCATTTCGCCGAGCACGCGATGATTGACGAGTGCTGCGCCCACGCTGTTCGCCACGCGCAATGCACTGGCTGCGGCTCGGCCCGGTCTACCGCCGCCTCGGCCCATGCCCGTCGGCCGAGCGTCGCCGGTGGGCGTCGGTTTACTGCGGCGATAACGGCGCGGGGCCAGCACAATTTCGGTTGCGTTCCGTAGATCACGCTCGTACTGCTCCGCAAGCAGGCCGGCGAATCCCGCGTCTTCAATGGCCACATCGATTTCCCGATTTCCCAGCCAGCTGGAAACGTTGAGATTGGAAGAGCCGACCCGCGCCCACTGGCTATCGGCAACAGCCGTCTTCGCGTGCAACATGGAACCGTTCCACTCGAAAACGCGAATTCCCGCCTCCAACAAGGGGCGGTAGCCGCCGCGCGACAGGCCGCGAACGATGGGAACGTCGCTGCTCCCGGGCACCAGCATGCGCACGTCGACGCCGTCGCGGGCCGCCGCCACCAGCGCCTGCACGTAAGGAGCAATTCCGACGAAATACGCATCGCACAGCCACAGCGATTTTCGCGCCATGGAGGCGATGAGTTGATCGAGCCGATACAAGCTGGCGCTCGGCGGTTGAGTTGCGATGATTCTTAAGGCCACGGAGCCGGCTTCGTGCGCCGGGTCCGAATGCTCCGAGAACTGGTCCAACGGCGCACCCATCGCGTTCCAACTGTCCTTGAATGCATCCTCGAGCTGTGCCACGGCGGGTCCGCGTACTGCCCCTCCCGTATCGCGCCAAGGCGGCACATTTCGAGCGGGGTCACCGAGCCACTTTGAGCTGATGCACACGCCGGAAAGAAAGCCTTCCATACCATCGACGACCAGCAATTTGCGGTGATCGCGGCTGATCCAGCCGATCGGTTCGCCGAACTGCGGTGGATTGAACACCCGTACCTGACCGCCCGCGGCGCGCAGCGGCGCCCAAAAAGATTTGCGTGACTGCCCGAGGCAGCCCAGCCAGTCGACTATCACGGCGACCAGGATTCCGGCTTTGGCGCGCTCGACCAACGCTGCGCGAAACTCGCGCCCGATTTCATCATCTCGGACAATATAGTTTTCGAGCAGTACCCGGCGGCGTGCGCCGCGAATGGAATTCAACCAGGCGTCAAAATGCGCGGCGCCGTCAATCAGGAGTTTGACTGAATTGCCCCCGAGAAGAGGGGCGCCCGCGGCGCGGCTCAAGGCTTGTTCGGCTAATCGGCGGTAAGGAGCCGTAGTAGGACGTGGGATCGCGGACAGGCGCGGAGTGCTCATCGGGCAAAAGAGTACGCCATCGTGCAACTTTTGTCGGCCAGGCGGGTTTTATCCACACCGGTGTTTACAGGAGTCAAGAAAATGCGCAAATATATTGTCGCCCTTGCCGTCGCCGCACCCCTCGCTCTGCTTTCAGGCGTCGCATCCGCAAAAGGCTGTTTGAAGGGCGCGGCTGTCGGCGGCGTAGTCGGTCATGTAGCAGGCCACCACGCCGTCGTAGGAGCCGCCGCGGGATGCGTCATTGAGCATCATCGGGAAAAGGTCAGGGACAAGGCAGCAGCCCAGCAGGACAAGAAGTCTCAGAACAAGCCGAGCGATGGGGGCACTGCGCACACCGCTCCGAGTCAGTGAGGTCCGCGGCAGGCATGAGCGTCGGGAACGAGGTACCCCAGAGCCATTGTATCGTCGATGGACATGCCGAGAATTCCATCGCCACGGTGCGCGAACTGTTTCTTGAATACGCTGCGTGGTTGACCGTAGACCTGTGCTTTCAGGATTTCGAAGCGGAACTTGCAACGCTTCCGGGCAAGTACGCGCCGCCCGCCGGGGCGATCCTGCTGGCGCAGGTGGACGGTGTGGTGGCCGGATGCGTAGCGATGCGTCGCCTCGAGGCTTCCGTTGGGGAAATGAAACGTCTATGGGTACGGCAATCTTTCCGCAGCTGCGGCATCGGCAAGCTACTGATTGAAGCGATCACTGAGCGCGCTCGCGCGGCCGGGTACGCGCGTTTGCGTCTCGATACGTTGCCTCAAATGAGGGCAGCGCAGGTGCTGTATCGAGCACTGAACTTTTACGAAGTGCCCCCGTACTACAGCAACCCCGTGCCAGGTGCCATTTTTCTCGAGAAGGTGCTGGCGCAGCCCGGAACCTAGGACTTGATGAATGCCAATAGATCAGCGTTGATGGTGCTTGCTTCGGTGGTGCACATGCCGTGCGGGAAGCCTTTGTAAGTTTTCAAAGTCGCGTTCTTGACCATCTTGGCGCTCAGCGGTCCTGCGTCGGCGTAGGGAACGATCTGATCGTCGTCGCCGTGCATCACGAGTGTCGGCACCGTGATTTTCTTGAGATCCGGGACAAAGTCGGTCTGTGAGAACGCGACGATGCCGTCGTAGTGCGCCTTGATGCCTCCCATCATGCCTTGGCGCCACCAGTTCTGAATGACGCCTTCGGACACTTTCGCTCCCGGGCGGTTAAAACCATAGAAGGGACCTGCGGGTAAGTCCCGATAGAACTGCGCCCGATTCGCAGCAAGTTGTGCCTGCAATCCGTCGAAGACATCCTTGGGGAGGCCCCCCGGGTTGGCCGCCGTTTTGACCATGATGGGCGGCACCGCGCTGATGAGCGCCGCCTTTGCGACCCGGTTTTCGCCGTGGCGCCCGAGATAGCGTGCAACCTCACCGCCGCCGGTCGAGTGGCCGACATGCACGGCGTTCTTCAGATTCAGGTGTGCGGTAAGCGTTGCCAGGTCATCGGCATAGTGGTCCATGTCGTGACCGCCGGCCGTTTGGCTCGAGCGGCCGTGTCCTCTGCGATCGTGGGCGATGACGCGAAAGCCATGGCCCAGGAAAAACATCATCTGCGCGTCCCAATCGTCGGCGGACAGGGGCCACCCGTGGGAAAACACAATGGGCTGGCCGCTTCCCCAATCTTTGTAAAATATCGTGACTCCGTCCTTCGTCGTAATGGTGTTCATATTCATCTCTCCGGCAGGTGTGAGGGGAGGGCGTTTGACATAATAATCCATGGCTCGTGTACGGCAAATGACCCGTTGCCCGGACAAATACATTTCGATAACATTGGAATTATGAAATCGACGGATGCTGTGGTCGGCCTGTCTGCTTTAGCCCAGGAATCGCGTCTCGCACTCTTCCGGCTTCTCGTCAAACGCGGCCCTGAAGGCTATACACCCACACAATTGAGCGACAAGCTCGGCGTGCCGGGTCCAACTCTTTCGTTTCATTTAAAGGAACTGCAGCGTGCCGGTCTCATCGAGTCTCGCCGCGAAGGGCGGTTCCTATTCTATTGCCCAAGCTTTCCCCGCATGAACGAGCTGCTTGGCTTTCTCACCGACAACTGTTGCAGCCTGGCTGACAGCGATTGCGGCTCAGATTGTGGCGTACCCGTGGCCGAAGTCGTTCAACCCAAGAGGAAGCGCGCATGAGGTGTTGCGTTCCCGGTAACCGTGCCGCCTTGAACTAACAAAGCGAGTTTCTGCCATGGCCGAGAAAGTTTACAACGTGCTTTTCCTTTGCACCGGCAATTCGGCGCGCAGCATTCTTGCTGAATCCATCATGAATAAATTGGGCAAGGGCCGGTTTCGTGGATTCAGCGCCGGCAGCCACCCGAGCGGACGGGTCAATCCACTCGCGCTCGATCTGCTCGAGCAGCTCGATTTACCGACGGAAGGGCTGCGCAGCAAAAGTTGGGACGAGTTTGCCGGAATGAACGGTATTCATTTTGATTTCGTCATCACGGTGTGCGACAACGCCGCCGGCGAGGCCTGCCCGGTTTGGCCGGGCCGACCGGTTACGGCTCACTGGGGGATTCCGGACCCCGCCGCCGTCGAAGGCACCGAGCTGGAGAAGAAATTTGCATTTAGCCAGGCCTATAAATCGATGGATCGGCGAATCAAACTGTTCTTGAGCCTACCCATGACAAGTATTGATCAACTCCGCCTCAAAGAGCGGATGGACGCAATTGGTCAGTCATCGACGCTCGCCGACGATGCACACTGAAGTCCTGCCTCGGCGAGCGCTCGCTGAGGCTTTAGGCTCGGCGCTGCTGGCAGCTACCGTGGTGGGCTCCGGGATCATGGCGCAGCGGCTGGCCGGCGGCAATGATGCGATCGCCTTGCTCGCGAACACGGGAGCTACGGTGGCGGTGCTCTACACCTTGATTGCGCTGCTTGGTCCCGTGAGCGGCGCACACTTTAACCCTGCCGTTTCAGTCATCGAGGCGCTTCGTGGCCGTCTGATGTGGCGTGACGCCTGCGTCTACACGGCGTTCCAGATTTTGGGATGCTGTTTAGGGGCGATCCTAGCGCATCTGATGTTTGAGCTGCCGGCGTGGGAATTGTCCACGCACCATCGAAGTGGCCCGTCGCAGTGGCTTGCTGAGGCCATCGCCACTTTTGGGTTGCTGCTGGTGGTGATCGGCCACCGCCGTGCTGAGGACGCGCCGGGGATGGTAGCTTGTTGGATCGGCGCGGCCTATTGGTTTACTGCATCGACGTCCTTCGCGAACCCTGCCATCACGATCGCTCGCTCCTTGACCAACTCTTTTTCGGGTATTCGTCCCATCGATGCACCGCCATTCATCTTGGCGCAACTGACTGGGGCGCTGGCCGCATGGGCTATTGCGCGCGTGCTCTTCGCGTCGAGGTTCGTGACGCCGGAGTGATGATGCATAATGCAGCGGGTAGAGCATTGAACATGCGCGAGATACGAAAACAGATATTGGTGGGCATCGCGGCATTGCTTGCGGCTAGCTGCTGTTTTGCCCAGCGGATTGACCCGGGCATAGGCCGCCAGATCGCAGCCATTCAGGCCATCGACAATCACGCGCACCCGGTGCTGGCGCCGCCGCTCGACACATCGGACAAGGAATTCGATGCACTGCCGGTTTCCTCATTGGAGCCGCAGTCCGATCCCGTCGCCTTGCGCCCGGATTTTCCCTTGCTCGGGGCTGCATGGAAGGCACTCTACGGCTTCAATGTTCCGCCGCCCCTCGATGCTCAAGGGCTCGAGCGACTGAATGAGGCCCGGAAAAAGATCTCGCAACAGCAGGGTGCGCGCTTCCCTGCGTGGGTACTCGAGCAGGCCGGAATCGGCACGATGTTGGCCAATCGCGTGGCCATGGGCAGAGGTGTGCAGCCGCCGCAATTTCGATGGGTCCCCTACATCGACGCCTTGCTCTTTCCGTTAGACAACACGGGCCTGGCGGCGGTATCGCCGGATCGCAAGGAATTCTTTGCCCTCGAAAATATCGTGCGAAGCCGCTATCTGCGGGAAGCAGCCCTGGGCGCTCCTCCGCCGACGCTGGACAAATACTTGAAGCAAGTGGTGACGGCGACTCTTGAGCGGCACAAGTTGGGAGGGGCCGTTGCGGAGAAGTATGAGCTGGCCTATTTGCGCTCATTTGATTTCAGCGATCCTGCCCGCGCAGATGCGGAGCAGGTTTATGCCCGCTGGGTGGCAGGCGGTCAGCCGGATCCTGCCGCCTACAAGCTACTGCAAGATTTTCTGTTTCGCTATATCGCAATGGAATGCGGGCGGCTAGGGTTGGCGGTGCACCTGCATGCGCTGGGCGGCTTCGGCAGTTATTACTCGATCAACGGCGGCAATCCGTTGCTGCTGGAGCCGCTTTTCAATGACCCGCTGCTGCGCAAGACGAACTTCGTCTTGCTGCATGGCGGATGGCCCTTTGTACGGGAGGTCGGAGCACTGCTGCAGAAGCCGAACGTTTATGCGGACATTTCTTCCCAGTCGCTCACCATGACTCCGCGTACGCAAGCACAGTGGTTGCGCGAGTGGCTGGAGATTGTGCCGGAGAAAGTGCTATTCGGAACCGACGGGTATCCTTACTCGGACGAATTGGGCTGGCCGGAGGCGACTTGGATTGCAAATCGCAATGCGCGCCGGGCACTGGGCATAGCGCTGACGGGAATGCTCGGCGACGGAGAGATCAGCCAATCGCGCGCCGGTGAACTGGCGCGCATGGTTCTGCGGGGAAATGCTCAGGCTCTCTATAGATTCTGAGGTCCGCAACTCATTTGTTGGTGGCGGCGGGCTCAGGATCCACAAGGTCGCCCTTGCGCGGAAATTCTTCACGAGGCGTACCTTGGGTTCCGGGTAGAGGCGGTTCTCTCATGTCCTCTCCGGACGTGCCGCTGGGATCATCCGGGTCGATCGGCGGG
>Ga0193726_1000922_pt1 | contig 26276 bp, 27 predicted proteins | sample H2c1metaG_FD_144928 | JGI IMG/M metagenome (GOLD analysis project Ga0193726, IMG submission 144928) | Soil microbial communities from a riparian zone of the East river system, Colorado, United States - H2c1 | ecosystem: Environmental > Terrestrial > Soil > Riparian zone | place: USA: East River...
CGACAAGATGAGCGTGTCGATGACCATGAACGGCGCCGTGCTGCCGGTGCTGGCGGGCTACATCGTGGCCGCCGAGGAGCAGGGCGTGCCGCAGGACAAGCTCTCGGGCACGATCCAGAACGACATTTTAAAAGAGTTCATGGTCCGCAACACCTACATCTACCCGCCCGGACCCTCCATGCGCATCGTGGCCGACATCATCGAGCACACCGCGCACCACATGCCCAAGTTCAACTCGATCTCGATCTCCGGCTATCACATGCAGGAGGCGGGCTCGACGCTTGTCCAGGAGCTGGCCTTCACCCTGGCCGACGGCCTCGAATACGTGCGCGCCGCCAAGGCCAAGGGGCTCGACATCGACGCCTTCGCACCGCGCCTGTCGTTCTTCTTCTGCATCGGCATGAACTTCTTCATGGAAGTGGCCAAGCTCCGCGCCGCGCGCTTCCTGTGGGCCGAGCTCATCAAGCCCTTCGAGCCCAAGAAGGCCGATTCGCTGTCGCTGCGCACCCACTGCCAGACCTCGGGCGTGTCGCTCACCGAGCAGGACCCCTACAACAACGTGATCCGCACCGCCTATGAGGCGATGGCGGCGGTGCTGGGCGGCACGCAGTCGCTGCACACCAATTCCTTCGACGAGGCGATCGCGCTGCCGACGCCGACATCGTCACGCATCGCGCGCAACACGCAGCTGATCCTGCAGCACGAGACCGGCGTCACCAGGACGGTCGACCCGCTGGCCGGCAGCTACTACGTCGAGTCGCTGACGAACAGCATGATCGTCGAGGCGCGCAAGCTGATCGCCGAGGTCGAGGCGCTGGGCGGCATGACCAAGGCGGTCGAAGCCGGCATGCCCAAGATGCGCATCGAGGAGGCTTCGGCGCGCCGCCAGGCCAGGATCGATCGCGGCGAGGAAGTGATCGTGGGCGTGAACAAGTTCCAGCCCAAGGAGTCCACCGCCGTCGAGGTCCTGGACATCGACAACGACGTCGTGCGCGAATCGCAGGTCGCCCGCCTCGACAAGATCCGCAAGAGCCGCGACGAGGCCAAGTGCGTCGCGGCGCTGAAGGCGCTGGGCGAGGCAGCGCGCAACGGCACCGGCAACCTTTTGGCGCTTTCGATCGACGCCACGCGCGCGCGCGCGACGGTGGGCGAGATCTCCTCGGCGCTGGAAGGCGTCTATGGCCGCTACCAGGCCACCGTGCGCTCGATCTCCGGCGTCTATGCCGGTGAATGGGAGGGCGATGGCGGCCTCGACCGCATCCGCACCGACATCGCCGCCTTTGCCGAGGAAGAGGGCCGCCGGCCGCGCCTCATGGTCGTGAAGATGGGCCAGGACGGCCACGACCGCGGCGCCAAGGTGATCGCCACCGCCTTCGCCGATCTCGGCTTCGACGTCGATATCGGCCCGCTTTTCCAGACGCCGGCCGAAGCCGCGCGCGCCGCGATCGAGAACGATGTGCACGTGATCGGCGTGTCGAGCCAGGCCGCCGGCCACAAGACGCTGGTGCCGCAGCTGATCGAAGAGCTCGCCAAGCAGGGCGGTTCGGAAGTGCTGGTCGTGGTCGGCGGCGTCATCCCCGCCCAGGACTACGACTTCCTGAAGAAGGCGGGCGTCGCCGCGATCTACGGTCCCGGCACCAACATCCCGGCCGCGGCAGCGGAGATCCTCTCCATCCTCCGCCAACGCAGCCACAAGCGCGCGGCTTAATCTTCCTTACCTTTCCTCCCCCGTCACACGGGGGAGGTGGCCCGCAGGGCCGGAGGGGGAGAGCCCCACAAACGATCTCGAAAATTTCAGATCTGAAATCGGAAGCTCCGTCTCTGAGGCCGTCCCCCTCCGCCCCTTCGGGGCACCTCCCCCGTAAGACGGGGGAGGAAAGAGGAAGGCGCTTGACAGAACTGAGCAATGTTGTGGCGTATCCTTGTCGACCATGCCCACGCCCGTCGACGCCCTAATGCCGCATCGCCTGACTCTCTTCCTGCGTCAGCGGCCGTTCGCGGAAGAACAGGATCTTGCCGCGAATCGTCGCGAGAAAGGTCTGCGCCTCGAGCTTGCCGGGATAGCGGATCTGGGTCTGGTCGAAGCGGGCCAGCCAGATCTTGATCGGCCGCTCGCGCTCGGTTTCCGCTTCCTTCGGCGCCTCGTCGAACTCGCCCGACACGCGCTTGGTGTACATCTCGCAGACCAGCACGTCGCCTTGCGCGCCCGCGATGCCCGTGGCGGCGGCAGGCTCCATGCCGATCTTGCGGAACATGATATCGATGCGGCGCTTGCCGTCGTTGGTGCGCACCGGCTTGTCGCAGGCGGCGTCGCCGGCGAGGCCGACGCTGAGCGCCGCCGACAGCGGGTCGAGCGAGCCCTGCTTGTCGCCCTCGGGAATCGCCTGCTGCGCGGTGGGTTTCCAGACCGGCGTGTGGGTCTCCTGCAGGAAGCCGCTGGCGCCGTACTGGGCGAGCCAGGTGCGCGGCGTGTCGCCCACCATGATCGACAGCGAGCCCGCCGACGGCCGCGCGCCCTGGGGCGAGAACCCGCCCCATGCGCGGTTGCGGCCGACATAGTTCATGGTCATGGCCTTCAGGGTTCCCACCTTGAAAGTGCTGCTTTCGACGTCGTAGGTCGTGCCGTTGAAGCGCGCCGTCACGTCGATGCGAAAGCCCGAGATGCCCGCGAACGTGATCTCGTAGCCAAGCTCGATCTGCCGCGCCTCCTGGGCCATCGCGGCCACCGGCACGGCGAGGCTCACGGCAAAAGCAGTGAAGGCCCTACGAAAACTCATGAAATCCCTTCCAAAAGGGGGGCTTACTTCAGTCCTGTGGGCACGATAGAAGGCCCTCGCTCCCTTCGCCACTGAACTTGCGCGCCCAAAAAGGCCCTTTTCGTCCATGTCGCCTCCCGCCAACGATCGCGTTCCGAAGCTCGGCTTAGCGCGCACCCGGGCGGTTCTGGGCGTTCTTGCCCGGCATTTGTGGCCAAAGGGTGAAACGGGTCTGCGCACCCGCGTCGTCATTGCACTGGCCCTGCTGGTCGCGGCCAAGCTCGTCAACGTCTACGTCCCGATCCTCTACAAGCAGACCGTCGACGCCCTGGGCACGACGGCGGCGCAGGCCGTGGCCGTGCCGATCGTCCTTATCCTGGCCTACGGCGCGGCGCGGGTGTTGGCGCAGGCGGTCGGCGAAATCCGCGACGCGGTGTTCGCGCCGGTCTCGCAGCGGGCGATCCGCAACCTCGCCCTCGAAGTCTTCGGCCATCTCCATGCGCTCTCGCTGCGCTTCCATCTCGAGCGCCAGACCGGCGGGCTGAGCCGCGTCATCGAGCGCGGCACGACGGGCATGGAGTTCCTGATCCGCTTTACGACCTTCAACATCCTGCCGACCCTGCTCGAGATCGCCCTGGTCGGCGGCATCCTGTGGAGCCTCTACGACTGGCGCTTCTCGGCCGTGACCCTGGCCGTCATCGCCGCCTACATCGTGTTCTCGGTCACCCTGTCGGAGTGGCGCATCAAGTTCGTGCGCCGCATGAACGACGCCGACACCGAGGCCAACGCCAAGGCGATCGACAGCCTGCTCAACTACGAGACCGTCAAGTATTTCGGCAACGAGGCCCACGAGGCGCGCCGCTTCGACGTCGGCCGGCGGCGCTACGAGACGGCGGCGATCCGCTCCAGCCGCACCCTGTCGCTGCTCAATATCGGCCAGGGCATCATCATCTCCGTCGGGCTGGCCGCGGTGATGATCATGGCGGGCTACGGCGTCGTGCATCACACCATGACCCTGGGCGACTTCGTGGCGGTCAATGCCTTCCTGATCCAGCTCTACATGCCGCTCAACATGCTGGGCTTCGCCTATCGCGAGATCCGGAACGCGCTGGTTAACATGGAGAAGATGTTCGGCCTGCTCGACGTGCAGGCCGAGATCGCCGACAAGCCGGGCGCGCCGCGTCTCGTGGTGAGCGGCGGCGAGATCGTGTTCGACCATGTCGACTTTCACTACGAGAAGGCCCGCCCGATCCTGCACGATGTGAGCTTCCGCGTGCCGCCCGGCGACACCGTGGCCATCGTGGGCTCGAGCGGCGCCGGCAAGTCGACGGTCTCGCGCATCCTGTTCCGCTTCTACGACGTGGCCGCGGGCAGCGTGCGGATCGACGGCCAGGACATCCGCGACGTCACGCAATCGAGCCTGCGGGCAGCGATCGGCGTGGTGCCGCAGGACACCGTGCTGTTCAACGATTCGATCTACTACAACATCGCTTACGGCCGCCCCGACGCCAGCCGCGAGGAGGTCGAGCAGGCGGCGCGGCTGGCGCGCATCCACGACTTCATCATGGCGCTGCCGGACGGCTACAACGCGACCGTGGGCGAACGCGGGCTGAAACTCTCGGGCGGCGAGAAGCAACGGGTGGCGATCGCTCGCACCATCCTCAAGAACCCGCACATCCTGCTGTTCGACGAGGCGACCAGCGCGCTCGATACCCGCACCGAGCAGGAGATCCAGCGCTCGCTGGAGGAGGTGAGCCGCGGCCGCACCACGGTGGTGATCGCCCATCGCCTGTCGACCATCATCCACGCCGACGAGATCATCGTTCTCGACCGCGGCCGCATCGTCGAGCGCGGCCGCCATGCCGAGCTTTTGGCGCGCAACGGCCTCTATGCCGACATGTGGCGACGCCAGCAGGAAGCCGCCGCCGAAGCCGAGCGCAAGATCGAGCATCAGGTCGAAGAGCCGCCCTCGTTCCGCGCCGAGGGGCACCTCCGTGTCGCCGAGTAGCATAAGCGCCACAAGCTCCTGGCGCTTGCTCCTGCCGGTCTTCGCCGCCTGCGCCGCCATCGGCCTGCAGGTCGGCGTCGCGCTGCCACTGGTCCCGCTCGCCCTGGAGCGGCAGGGCGCCGACAATCTCACCATCGGCATCGTGGCCGCCGGCTGGGGCATCGGCATGCTGGCCACCGCCTCGCACATTCCCCGGCTGGCGGCGCGCTTCGGCGCGGTGCCGTTCATCCTTGTCTCGGTCGTCGCCGGGTCGGCGCTCACAGTCGCCTACACGCTGACCGAAGGCCCGGTCGCATGGTTCGTGCTGACCGTCCTGCAAGGCGCGGTCGGCGGCGTGCCGTGGGTGGTGAGCGAGATCTGGATGAACGTCGTCGTCGAGGAGAAGCGGCGCGGCAGGGTCATGGGCATCTATGCCACGATGGTGGCGCTCGGCATGGCGCTGGGTCCCTTCGTGCTCCAGGTCGTCGGCGTCTACGGGCCGGCGCCGTTCCTGACCTGCGCGGGCCTGGCTTTGCTGGTGGCGTTGCCGCTGCTGCCCTACTGGAAGAAGGCGCCGCCGATCGAGCATGCGGCCGACAGCGGCTACATGGCGGTCGTCGTTGCGGCGCCGCTGGCCATGCTGGCCGCGTTCTGCTGCGGGCTGGGCGAGCAGGTCGCGTTCAGCTTCCTGCCGGTCTATGCCGTGGGCGCCGGCGTCTCGGCGCAGATCGGCGCGCTCTGGCTGTCCGCCTTCGTCATCGGCAACGTCGTCCTGCAATGGCCGATCGGCTGGATGGCCGATCATCTCGACCGCCGCGCCGTTCTCGCCGGCTGCACGGCAGCGAGCGCCGTGCTGGTGGTGCTGCTGCCGGCCGTGTCGGCGCAGTCGCCGGCGATCATCGGCGTCATCATGCTGTGGGGCGGCATCTCGTTCGCCATCTATCCGGTGGGCCTGGCGTTGCTCGGCCAGCATTTCAACGGCGGCGACATCGCGCGCGCCAACACCGCGTTCAGCATGATGTACATCCTGGGCGGCCTGATCGGCCGGCCGCTCGCTGGTGCCGCGATGGATGCGGTGGGCGATCCCGGCCTCGGCTGGACGCTGGCACTCTTCTATTCGATCGCTGCCGTGGCGGCGCTGCTGGCGTATCGCCGCCGTGGCTGATATTTCTGCCAGCCCATGAGCGCCGGGGCCGCCAAGACCGACACGTCAGCCGATCCGCTGCTCGCGCCCCTGCTGGCCGGGGACCGGCGCGCGCTGGCGCAGGCCATCACCCTGATCGAATCGACCCGCGCCGATCATCGCGAGCGCGCCGATGCACTGTTGGCCGCCGTGCTGCCGCACACCGGCAAATCGGTGCGGCTCGGCATCACCGGCGTGCCGGGCGTGGGGAAATCGACTTTCATCGAACGCTTCGGGCTGGCGCTGCTCGAGCGTGGCCGCTCGCTCGCGGTGCTGGCGATCGATCCGTCGTCCAAGCGCGGCGGCGGCTCGATCCTGGGCGACAAGACGCGCATGGAGGAACTGTCGCGCCAGTCCGCCGCCTTCATCCGGCCGTCGCCGGCCGGCGCCACCTTGGGCGGCGTGGCGCGGCGCACGCGCGAGGCGATGCTGCTGGTCGAAGCGGCGGGCTTCGACACGGTGATCGTCGAGACGGTGGGTGTCGGCCAGTCCGAGACCGCGGTCTCCGACATGGTCGACATGTTCATCGTCCTGCTGCTGCCGGCCGGCGGCGATGACCTGCAGGGCATCAAGCGCGGGGTGATCGAGCTCGCCGACCTGATCGTGGTCAACAAGGCCGACGGTGATCTTTTGCCCACGGCGCGGCGGGCGGCCTCGGACTATCAGCATGCGCTCCGCATGTTGCGCTCGCCCACCGTCGGCTGGACGCCCGAGGTTGCGACCTGCTCGGCGCTCACCGGCGAGGGCGTGGTCGAGGTCTGGCAGACCATCGAACGGTTCAGGCAGGCGGTCGGCGAGAAGGGCATCCTCCAGCGGCGGGCCGAGCAGGCGCGCGCCTGGATGTGGAGCGAGGTCGGCGAAACCCTGCTGGCCGAGCTGCGCAAGCATCCCGAGGTCCGCAAGCTGGTGCCCGGCCTGGAGCGCGAGGTCGAAGCCGGCCGAACAACCCCCGCCGCGGCGGCCCGCAATATGCTAAAAGCCTTCCATGGCCGCTAAGTCCTTCGTCAGGCGCGCCCGCCGCGCCGCCGCCGCCCAGGAGCTGCTGCCGTTCTGGAAGCGCAAGTCGTTGGCCCAGATGTCCAAGCAGGAGTGGGAATCGCTCTGCGACGGCTGCGGCATGTGCTGCGTCAACAAGCTCGAATACGAGGGCACCGGGGAACTGGCCCAGACCGACACCTGCTGCAAGCTTTTGGACCCAAAGACCGCGCGCTGCCGGGACTACAAGAACCGCAAGAAGATCGTGCCGGACTGCATCCAGCTCACCCCAAAGGTTGTGGAAAAGATGGACTGGCTCCCCAAGACCTGCGCCTACCGGCTGGTCCATCTCAAGCAGGACCTCTATTGGTGGCACCCCCTGGTGTCGGGCGACCCGGAAACCGTGCACGAGGCGGGAATCTCGGCCCGCGGGCGGGTGATTCCGGAGGATCAGGTCGAGGATATCAGCGAACGGGTGGTCGACTGGTTCGCGTAACCGCGAACTGGTTCGCTTGACGGGCCCCCTTTGGGCCCGTAAAAAGCCGGCCTTCCCGCCCTTTGGCGGGATCGTTTTTTAGCGGATAACGCCATGCCCCGTCGTTGCGCCCTGTCGGGCAAAGCCGTCCAGTACGGCAACAATGTGAGCCACGCCAACAACAAGACCCGGCGCCGGTTCATGTCCAACCTGCAGGTCGGTTCGGTCCTGTCGGATGCGCTGGGCCACACCGTGCGCCTGCGGATCACCCCGCGCGGCATGAAGACCATCGAGCACAATGGCGGCATCGACGCCTACCTGCTGGGCACCAACGACAGCAAGCTCAGCCCCGAGATGAAGGTGCTGAAGCGCCGGGTGACCTCGGCCAAGGCCAAGAAAGACGCCAAGAAGGCCGCGTAAGCGGCCTTTACTTTGCCAGCTCGAACAGCAGCAGGATGTTGCGCTGGAGCGGATTGAAGTTGTCGTCCGAGATCAGCCACAGCAGCGTCTCGCCGCGCGCGCCCTTGGTCACGGCCAACCCTTCCAGATTGTCGACCGCGTAGGGCGAGGCGAGCCGCGCCATCTCCTCGGCCCGCACCGTGCCGCCGGGCTTGAGCTCAGCTGCGTCGAAGCGCATCACGCGGCAGCGCACGCCGCGCACGAAGTCGAAGGCGCGTTCGATGACGGCAAACGATCCGTCGGGCAGTCGGGCGATCGCCGTTGGATTGAAGTCCGGGGTCTTGACGTACTCGAAGCTGCGCCATTCGTAGCGACCGCTTCCGGTCGGTTGGCCGATCCAGCCGACCAGCGTGCCCGGTCGCAGGCTGTATTCCTCGCTGATCGCGATGATGCGGCCGTCGGCGAGCGCCGTCAGCGTCTCGATGCCGCCGTTGCTCGGCTGCCGGCCGATATCGGCTGGGCCGCCGAACGGGACCGGCGTCGAGGTCAGCGTCGGGTAGCGCCACAGCCGATGATGGCGCTCGAAGGAGACCAGCCACGAGCCGTCTGGCAGCCGTGCCATGCCTTCGGCGTCGGCTTCGCCCTTGCCGACGAGCGGCAGGCCGTCGAGGCCCAGCAGCTTGCCGATCTGGCCGTTGCTCAGCCCCGCCAGATTGCCATCCGCGTCGTAGGCGACCGTGGCGGTGAACCAGGAACCCTCGTCGGAGATCGAGGTGAGGGTGTGCCCGTCAGGTGTGACATGGAGGTCGGACCAGCCGCCGAAGCTGCGTGAATTGGCCTTCATCGAAAGGCCGCCGCGCCACAGCAGGCGGCCGACACTGGTGGCGGCCGGCTCGTCCAACTTGAGCGGCAGGGCGCGGCTGTGGATTTCGAGCGCCTGCTCTTTCGCCCCGGCAGGCGGCAGGGACGCGCCGGTGCAGGCGGCCGCCAGCAGGCAGACAATCAGGAGCGAGCGGGCAGCGGCAAACAAGGTACGCCGGTCTAGCAGGCGGTTCGGCGAACGGCCATGCGACGCCGCGCTCAGGCGGCGCGTCGGCCCTTGCCGCCGGCAGCCTTGGCGCCGCCCCGGCCGCGGCCGGCGGTCGCCACCTTTTTCTTCTCTTCCTCGTCGAACAGCGAGGCGAGCTGTTCCATCATCGTGCCGCCCAGCTGGTCGGCGTCGACGATGGTGACGGCGCGGCGATAGTAGCGCGTGACGTCATGGCCGATGCCGATGGCGATAAGCTCGATCGGCGAACGCGTCTCGATCCAGTCGATGACGTCGCGCAGATGGCGTTCGAGGTAGTTGCCGGGATTGACCGACAGGGTCGAATCATCGACCGGCGCGCCGTCGGAGATCACCATGAGGATCTTGCGTTCCTCGGTGCGCGACAGCAGGCGGGTATGGGCCCACAGCAGCGCCTCGCCGTCGATGTTCTCCTTGAGGATCCCTTCGCGCAACATGAGGCCGAGATTCTTGCGGGCGCGCCGCCATGGCGCGTCGGCCGGCTTGTAGATGATGTGGCGCAGGTCGTTGAGGCGGCCGGGATTGGCCGGCTTGCCGGCGGCGAGCCACTGCTCGCGGCTCTGGCCGCCCTTCCAGGCGCGCGTCGTGAAGCCCAGGATCTCGACCTTCACGCCGCAGCGCTCGAGCGTGCGGGCGAGGATGTCGGCGCTCATCGCCGCCACCGTGATCGGTCGCCCGCGCATCGAGCCGGAATTGTCGATCAGCAGCGACACGACGGTGTCGCGGAAATTGGTGTCCTTCTCCTTCTTGAAGGAGAGTGCGTGCATGGGATTGGCGACGATGCGCGCCAGGCGCGCGGCGTCGAGCGTGCCTTCGTCGAGGTCGAAGTCCCACGAGCGGTTCTGCTGCGCCATCAGGCGGCGCTGCAGGCGGTTGGCGAGCTTGCCGATGACGCCCTGCAGATGGGAGAGCTGCTGGTCGAGGTGATTGCGCAGGCGGCCGAGCTCCTCGGCGTCGCATAGATGGTCGGCCTCGACGATCTCGTCGAACTTCACCGTGTAGGCGTGATACTGCTGGCCCAGCGGCTCGTTGGAGAGCGCGCCCGGCGGCAGCCAGGGACGCTCGGCGCGGCCCGGCTCTTCCTCGTCGCCCGAGCCCATCTGCATCTCGGTCTGCGCCTGGTCGGCCACCGTCTCGGAAGCGTCCTCCTGCTCCGACGCGTCCTCGGTCTCCTCGCCCTGCGCGCCGTAGCCTTGGGTCTCGCTCGAATCGCTCTGATCGTCGCCGGTCTCGTTGGACTGGCCGTCGGCGTTCTCCTGGTCCTGCGAGTCGTCCTGGTCGTCGTCCTGGAGGTCGGCCGATTCGTCGCCGAGCTTGAGGTCGCGGATGAGCTGGCGGGCGGCGCGCGCGAAGGTTTCCTGGTTGCCGAGCGACTCGCGCAGCTTCTGGAAGTCGCGGCCGGCGGCGGATTCGACATCGGCGCGCCACATGTCGACCATCGCCTTGGCCGACTCGGGCGGTGCGGCGCCCAACAGCTGCTCGCGCGCGATCAGGCCGATCACGTCGGCGATCGGCGCATCGTCCTTGGACTTGATGCGGGCGTGGCCGCGCTGGTCGGAGCGCTGGCGCCACAGGGCCGAGAGATTGTCGGCGACGCCGGCCATCCGCTTGGCGCCCAGCGCCTCGACACGAACCTGCTCGACAGCCTCGAAGATCGCCCGCGCCGTCTCGCCGCGCGGCACGCGGCGCAGATGGGTCTTGCGATCGTGGTGGCGCAGCTTCAGCGCCATCGAATCGGCCTCGCCGCGCACGCGGCTCACATCCTCGACCGGCAGGTCGCGCGCCGGCACGGTGATGCGCGCCTCGCTGCCCAACAGCGAGCCGCCGTCGGGCACGAAGGAGACGTTCACTTCCTTGCGCGACACCGCCCGCATGGTGGTGGCGGTGACGCGGCGGAACTCCTCGAGGGGCGTCGAATCCTTGGCCATTGAGGCCCTCTCTAGTGGAGCTTGCCGCCCTTGCCGCTCGACGGCGGAAGTTCCTTGCCGAAGCAGCGCTGGTAGTACTCGGCCAGCGTGCTGCGCTCGACCTCGTCGCACTTGTTGAGGAAGGTGAGACGGAAGGCAAAGCCGATGTCGTTGTTGAAGATGCGGGCGTTCTCGGCCCACGTCATCACCGTACGCGGCGACATCACGGTCGAAATGTCCCCGGCGATGAAGCCCGCCCGTGTGAGATCGGCCAGCGCCACCATGGCGGAGACGAGCTTGCGGCCCTCGTCGGTGTCGTAGGTGGGCGTCTTGGCGACGACGATGTTCACTTCCTGGTCATGTGGCAGGTAGTTGAGCGTGGTCACGATCGACCAGCGGTCCATCTGGCCCTGGTTGATCTGCTGCGTGCCGTGATAGAGGCCGGTCGTGTCGCCCAGGCCCACCGTGTTGGCTGTCGAGAACAGGCGGAAGGACGGATGCGGGCGGATCACCTTGTTCTGGTCGAGCAGGGTGAGCTTGCCATCGACCTCGAGCACGCGCTGGATCACGAACATGACGTCGGCGCGGCCGGCATCGTATTCATCGAACACCAGCGCCGTCGGGTTCTGCAGCGCCCACGGCAGGATGCCTTCGCGGAACTCGGTGATCTGCTTGCCGTCGCGCAGCACGATGGCGTCCTTGCCGATCAGGTCGATACGGCTGATGTGGCTGTCGAGGTTGACGCGCAGGCAGGGCCAGTTGAGCCGCGCGGCGACCTGCTCGATGTGGGTCGACTTGCCGGTGCCATGATAGCCTTGGACCATGACACGTCGGTTATGGGCGAAGCCTGCGAGGATCGCCATCGTCGTGTCGGAGTCGAACAGGTAGGCGTCATCGACCTCCGGGACATGCTCGGTCGCCTGGCTGAAAGCCGGGACTTCCATGTCGGTGTCGATGCCGAACAGTTGCCGAGCGGAAACCTTGATATCCGGCATGCCCGAAACGTTTTCCCGAGCCGCGGTCGTCGTGGAAGCCATCACATGTCCTACAAAACAAAGCCCGCCAAATTGCGGGTCAAATTCATAGTCGCAGGCCGATTTGTGCACTGCAAGCGGCCAATTGGCGGGGCTGCCCTGAGAAGGGCTAATCACTCGGTCGGCAGGTGCTCGGAAGCCCGCAGAGTGGAATAGGCGGCGTTGATTTGTTTGAGTTTTTCCTCGGCATCCCGCGCCCCGCCATTGGCGTCCGGATGGTGCAGTTTGACCAGTTCCTTGTAACGAGATTTCACGGTAGCCCGAGTTAACGGCCATGAAAGTTCAAGTACGTCCAGGGCGTTGCGCTCGGCCGGCGTCAGTTGCTCGCTGCCATCGTAGTGGGGCGCCGGCTTTTCACCCAGCCCGGCATCGTCGGCCAGGCCGAACGGATCGATGATGTGGGCATAAGAGCCGCCGCTGCTGCGCCCGCCGAGCGGCCAGACCGGCCGCCGCCAGGTCGTATCGGCGCGGATGTGGGCCTCGATCGCCTCGGCGTCGAGGCCGGCGAAATAGTCCCATTTCTTGTTGTATTCGCGGACGTGCTCGAGGCAGAACCAGCGATGTTCGTTCAGCCGGTCGCGCGCGCGGGGCGCACGATATTCGCCCCACAGCCTGCAGCCCGGCGACTCGCAGACCCGCTGATGGGTCTGCGCGCCGTCTGTCGCCTGCAATGGGTTCGCTCGCCGTCGGGCCATTCGGCTAATATGTGTTCAACAGTTTGACCGGGCAAGAGAGGCGAGCGATGGGCAAGGTCGCGATGGCGATTGACAACAAGCTCAGGACTGAGCTGGCGCCGGCACGCCTCGCCATCGAGGACGAGTCGTCGCATCACCACGGCCATGCCGGCTGGCGCGAGGGTGGCGAGACCCACTTTCGGGTGGAGATCGTGTCGGCGGCGTTCGAAGGACAGAGCCGGGTGGCGCGCCAGCGGCTGGTCTACGCCGCCTTGAAGGACGAGTTCGCCGCCGGCCTGCACGCGCTCGCGCTTACCACGCTCACGCCGGCAGAAGACGGCAAGGGACGCTAACCCTCCATCTCGATTTCCTTGCCGGCCGCCGCGGCACGGACCGCCTCGGCATCGGGGCCGCTGTAGAAGTCGGGCGCCCAGCGCTTCACGACGGGGCCGTCGGCTGCCCAGGCGTGGCAGGTGTCGATCACGTAGGGCTTGCGCCGGGGCTTGGACGGCGCGTCCTCCTGGGGCGCGGGATCACTCTTCGCGCGGTGGGCGCGCTCGAGTTCACGCGCCTTGCCCGACGATATGGTCTGGAACGCCGTCGTGGCCACCGGGCCCAGCAGCTCGACGATGTGCGTGCAACCATGCACCCACCCAGCCGCGCCCGCACCTCGCGGTGGAAGCCGCCGCCGACGCGAAGCCCGATCAGCTTCTTGAAGTCGGGCGTGACGTCGCCGCAGATGCGGTAGGGCGACTTGTCGGTCACCGCGTCGACGTCGACGATGGTGAACCTGTCGTTGAGCGTGAGACGGATCGACATGTCGTGCACGAAGTCGCCCGGCTTGAGCGGCCCGCGCCATTCGTTGGCATGCTCATAGCTCTTCTCGTCGGTGATGCGGCCCTCGATGTCCCAGAGTCCGTCCTCGCGGAAAAAACCCTGGCAGGTGACGCGACGCGTATGCAGATGCTGTCGCCCGACCGGCGGCGAAAGCGGCATGGCAGGACCTCTCGACTGATGCTTCAGGCTGGTGGCAGCCTTTATATGGCGGCTTCTATGGCGGCCGGCGGCACGATGCGCAACTCGGCGATGCGCGTGCCCTCGCGCTTCAGAATTTCGAAGCGAAATCCGTAAAATGCGTAAGTCTGGCCGACTTCGGGGATGCGCCGGGCTTCGTGCAGCACCAGGCCGGCGATGGTGATGGCCACGTCCTCCGGCAGACCCCAGCCGAACTCGCGGTTGAGGTCGCGGATCGGCACGTCGCCCTGGCAGACCAGGCTGCCGTCCTCGCGCCGAATGACGCCGCGCTTGATGGCGTCGTGCTCGTCTTCGATGTCGCCGGTGATCTCCTCGATGATGTCCTCGAGCGTCACGATGCCGCGCAGCGCGCCGTATTCGTCGACGACGATGGCGAAGTGCTCGTGGCGAGCGCGGAAGGCCTGGAGCTGGTCGAACAGCACCGTCGATTCGGGGATGAACCAGGGCGGCGTCATGACGTCCTCGAGCTTGACCGCCTCCGGACTGCCGGCGGCCTTGACCGCGCGGAACAGGTCTTTGGCATGGATCACGCCCACGATATTGTCGGGCTCGCCGCGCTGGACCGGGATGCGCGTGTAGGGCGCCGCCAGCATCTGGGTGACGATCGCGTCCATGGGCTGGTCGCCGTCGATCAGGACCACGTTGCCGCGATGGGTCATGACGTCGCCCACCGTGCGGTCGCCGAGATCGAGCACCGAGCGCAGCATCGCCTTCTCGGCGGGCACCGTCTCATCGAACTGGCCCTCGCCATGCAGCTCGATGGCGCCGCGCAGGACGTCGGCATGCTCGTCGATCTCGGGCCCGCGGTCGACATGCACGCCGATCAGCCGCAGGAAAAGGCGCGAGATCCAGGCGACGCCGCGCGCCATCGGTCCCAGGATCGCCAAGGTCACCACGATCGATGGCGCCAGGATCAGGGCGACCCTGTCGGCGCGCAGCAGCGCCCAGGTCTTGGGCATCACCTCGGCGAAGATCACCACCATGATGCCGACGATGATCGTGGCGTAGACGACGCCGGCAGCGCCGAAGATCGCGGTCAGTACCGCGGTGGTCAGCGAGGCCGAGAGGATGTTGACCACGCTGTTGCCCAGCAGCACGGCGCTCACCGCTTCGTCCTTGCGATCGAGCAGGCCATTTATAAGGACGGCGCGCTTGTTGCCCTGCTGGGCGAGGCGGTGCATGCGCGGCCTTGAGGCGCCGGTGATCGCCGTTTCGGCCGCCGACATATAGGCGCCAAGCATCAGGCAGATCACGACCAGCGGACAGGCAATCTCCAGCGGCAAATCGAAATGGAGGTCGCTTTCCATACCGGCGTCAGGCGGCGATGGCGTCGTCGAGCAGGCCGCGCAAGGCTTTCTCGTCGACCTCACGGCTCACGAAGGTCTTGCCGATGCCGCGCGTCAGGATGAAGGCGAGCTTGCCGCCTTCGGCCTTCTTGTCGCCGCGCATATGGTCGATCAGGCGGGTGGCATCCCACTGCCGCCGGTTGTCGCCGCCGATCGAGCGCAGCCGCACCGGCAGGCCGACGGCGCCGAGATGACGGCGCACCCGCAGGGCGTCGTCGGCCGGACAGAGGCCGAGGCGGGCCGAGAGATCGAACGCCATCGCCATGCCCGCCCCCACCGCCTCGCCGTGCAGCAGGTCCGGGCCGAAGCCGGTCTCGGCCTCCAGCGCGTGGCCGAACGTGTGGCCGAGATTGAGCAGGGCGCGCAGGTCGGTGGTCTCGCGCTCGTCGGCCGCCACGATGCGCGCCTTGGCGAGGCAACTCTGCTCGATGGCATAGGTGCGCTTGGCGGCATCGCCCGACAGCATGGCGTCGCCGTTCTTCTCGCACCAGGCGAAGAATTCCGGTGTGTCTATAAGCCCGTATTTGGCGACCTCGGCATAGCCCGCCAGCAGTTCGCGCTTGGGCAGCGTGTCGAGCACGTCGGTATCGGCCAACACCAGGCGTGGCTGATAGAAGGCGCCCACGAGGTTCTTGCCGTGGCGTGTGTTGATGCCGGTCTTGCCGCCGACCGAGGAGTCGACCTGGGCAAGCAGCGTCGTCGGCACCTGGATGAAATCGACGCCGCGCAGCAGCACCGCGGCGGCAAAGCCCGCGAGGTCGCCCACCACGCCGCCGCCCAGCGCCACCAGGGTCGTCTTGCGGTCGGGGCGCCGGTCGAGCAATTCGTTCATCAACCGGCCGAAGGCGCCGAATTCCTTGCTGCTTTCGCCCGCCGGCACGGTGATGGATGTGGTGCGCACACCCACCTGGTCGAACGAGGCCGCGAGCCTGGCGCCGTAGAGCGGCGCCACTGTCTCGTCGCTGATGATGATGGCTCGCGGTGCGGCGAGCAGCGGACGGCTGAGCTCGCCGGCACGATCGATCAGGCCAGGTCCGATGGCGATGTCATAGCCGCGGCCGGCGAGGTCGACGCGAATGGTGCTTGTTTGGGCGCTCATGCCTGCACCTTGGCCTTCTCGGCGATCAGGAACGCGCGCAAGGCATCGATCACCTGCTCGGTCGTGCGATCGGCCGGCTGGGCGGTCGAGTCGACGATGATGTCGGCCTCGGCATAGATCGGATAGCGCTGGGTCATCAGGCGGCCCAGCACCTCCTTGGGATCGCCCTGGCGCAGCAGCGGACGGTGGCCGCGCCGCCGGACGCGATCGAACAGCACGTCGAGCTCGGCACGCAGCCACACCGTCACCGCCTTGGCGCGCATCAGGGCGCGCGTGTCGGCGTCGATATAGGCGCCGCCGCCGGTCGACAGGACATGCGGCGGCTCGTCGAGCAGGCGCGCGATCACGCGGCGCTCGCCGGCGCGGAAATCCGATTCGCCGTATTTTTCGAAAAACTCGGCGATCGAGCAGCCGGCGGCGCGCTCGATCTCGTCATCGGCATCGACGAACGACAGGCCGAGCCGCATCGCCAGCCGCTTGCCGATGGCGCTCTTGCCAGCGCCCATCAGGCCCACGAGGGCCACGGTGCGCGACAGCGATAAGGATGAATGGGCGTCCATGGCGAACTGCAGCATGGATGTCGCCCATTCCGCCCGCGGTTTCAAGCGACAGCAGCCAAGTCCCTGCGGCGATTGTCGCTTCACGGCAATGGCCTTCGGCAATTGCCGCTCTGGCGGCGGCCGGGTAGGTTGCCCGCGCCGTGCCCATGTTCCGTTCCAGACATCGTTTTACCGTGCCCACCCTGAAGATTGGGCCGGTGATTGTCGTCGTCGTCGTTTGCCTGCTGGTGGCGGGCCTGGTGGCCCTTGCCGTCATCGAGCCGCGACCGCCGGTGCGCCATTTCGAGGTCCCGGTCCCCAATGAACGCTTTGCGCGCTAGCCTGGCCTTAGCCGGCGTGGTGGCCCTTGTTCTGGCGCCGCCGCTTTTTGCCCAGGCCCCGAATTTCGACGACAAGGCCACCGGCTTCCTGACGGCCAATATCGGCGGCATGCCGGCCGACGCCTGGAACGGCACGTCGCTCGGCACCGCCAAGCAGCTGGTCTCGGCGCTGCCGGCGGCGCCACGCAGCCGCGCGTTGCGCGACCTGCAGTTCACGGTGCTGGTGAGCGCGCTTTCGCCACCCGCGCCCGACGGCAGCCCGCCCCCCGGCCTGTTCGCGCGCAAGGTCGAGAAACTGGCGGCTATGGGCGAGGGCGAGAGCCTGAACGAAATGGTGCGCAGCGCCGGCGGCTATCTCGACCCGGCGGCCGCCACCACCGTGGTCAACGCCATGATGATGGCCGGCGAGCGCGAGGGCGCCTGTTCGATCGCCCGCAACTGGCAGCTCACCGAACCCTTCGGACGGCGCGCCAACGCCGCCTGCGACTACGCGGCCGGCGAAAAGACCGGCGCGGCGGGCGTCGCCCTGCCGGCCGCGTAGTCGGACGGGCCGTCGATGATGATGCTCGATCTCTCGCGCGCCCAGCCGCCGGCTGGACTGCTGCGCGCCACCCAGCCGCCGATCATCCGCGCCCTGGTCGCCCTCAAGGCCCTGCCGATCGCCACCCGGCTCGAAATCGCCGAGCGCGGCGAGGCGCTGGCCGTCATCGAGGCGACGCGGCTGGGCGATCTCTATGTCGAGGCGGTGCGCGACGGCGCGGCGCTGCCGCCGGCGATGGCGGCGCGCGCGCAGCTCGTCGCGGCGGCACGCAGCGCCTCGAACCCCGCCGAGATCATGAACTCGATCGCGGCCGTCTATACCGAGGCGCGCGGCAGTCCGCTGTTCCCGACCATTGCACGCGCCAGCGCCGCCGGTCTGCTCCGCCTGCCGGCCAGGCCGCAATTTGCCAGTGTGGCGCAGGAAGCGATGGTTGGTTTCCTGCTGCTGGGCGACAAGCAACAGACCAGGGCCTGGACGCAGCTTGCGCTCAACGCCGCGCGCAACAATGCGGGAGCGCTGACCTCGCTCGATCGGCTGATGCCGTTGGTCGCGGTGGCCGGCATTGATGATCCCAAGCGCCTGCCGCCGAGCGAGGTCAATCGCTGGTACGAGGCGATCCGCCGGGACGATCCCGCCCGCGCGCCGTTGCGCGGCTATCTGCTGCTGGAGCTGTTCCGCGCCACCGGCATCGATGTGCCGCAGAGCTCGACCGACCTGCCCGAGGCGCCCCCGGGCAACGTGCGCCTGATCATGCCGCCGGCGGCAACGTTGCAGGCGCTGCAGGCGGCCGCCGCGGGGCGCCGCCGCGCCGAAACGGCGTTGCTGGCCTCGATCGCCGCCGGCGAGACGCCGCTCAATGAGCTCCATCCCGCCGCGGTTGCCGCCATCGTGCGTGCGTTGCGCCAGGTCGGCGAGGACCACGCCGGGCGCCTGTTCGCCATCGAGACGGCGATCGCCTACGGCCTCTGAACCGGCCGTGAAGAAGAAGCAATCCGCCACGCCCTTGTCGCGTGAAGCCGAGGCCTTCATCGAGATGCTTGCCGCCGAGCGCGGCGCCTCCAAGAACACCGAGGCGGCCTACCGCGCCGATCTCAAGAACCTCGAAGCTTTTTTAGCACGGCGCAAGCAGAAGCCGGTGACGGCCAATGCCGATGCGCTGCGCGCCTACCTGAAGTCGCTCGACTATGTCGGCATGACGCCGCGCACGGTGGCGCGACGGCTGTCGGTGATGCGTCAATTCTTCCGCTTTCTGCTCGCCGAGCGCCTGCGCGAGGACGATCCGGCGAGCACGCTCGATTCGCCGCGGCTCGGCCGGTCGCTGCCGAAGGTCCTGTCGCGCGTCGAAGTCGACCGGCTGATCGAGGCCGCGCAGGCCAAAGGCGGCGACGATGGCGGCCGCATGGAGACGCTGCTCGAGATCCTCTATGGCACGGGCCTGCGCGTCTCGGAGCTGGTGACGCTGCCGCTTGCCGCGGCCGAGCGCGATCCGACCATGCTGATGGTCCGCGGCAAGGGCGACAAGGATCGCCTGGTGCCGCTCTCCGATCCGGCGCGCACAGCGATCGCCAAGTGGCTGCATGTGCGCGCCGCTACGCTCGCCGAGGATGAGACCTCGCGCTATCTGTTTCCGTCGCGCGGCCGCACCGGGCATCTCACCCGCCAACGTTTCGCCCAATTGCTGAAGGAGTCGGCGCTGGCCGCCGGCATCGATCCCACGCGTGTCTCGCCGCACGTCTTGCGCCATGCCTTCGCCAGTCATTTGCTGGAAGCCGGCGCCGATTTGCGCAGCGTGCAGCTCATGCTGGGGCATGCCGATATCGCGACGACCCAGATCTATACCCACATCTTGCCGGAAAAGCTGCGATCCCTGGTGGAAGACAAGCATCCGCTGGCCCGCCGCCGCCGCCGGCCCCGGCCCCTGGGTTAAAGTGGTCCGGTTGACAGGATTCCAGTGCCGGGCGACATCTGAAATTCAATGACCACATATCTCGACTTCGAGAAGCCGATCGCGGAGCTCGAAAGCAAGATTGCCGAGCTCAGGCACCTGCCGAACTCGGGCGATGTCGACATCGCCGAGGAAGTCATGCGCCTGCAGGACAAGGTGCAGAAGCAGCTGCGCGCGACCTACGCCAAGCTGACGCCGTGGCAGAGGGTCCAGGTGGCGCGCCACGCCGAGCGGCCGCACGCCCAGCGCTATATCGACCGGCTGATCACCGACTACATGGCGCTCGCCGGCGACCGCACCTTCGGCGAGGATGCCGCCGTGGTGGGCGGCGTCGGGCGGCTGGCTGGCCGCAGCGTCGTCGTGCTCGGCCAGGAGAAGGGCGACGACACCGACTCGCGCATCAAGCACAATTTCGGCATGGCGCGGCCCGAGGGCTACCGCAAGGCGCAGCGCCTGATGAAGCTCGCCGACCGCTTCGGCATGCCGGTGGTCACCCTGGTCGACACGTCGGGTGCCTATCCCGGCATTGACGCAGAGGCGCGCGGCCAGGCCGAAGCGGTGGCCACCTCGATCGACACTTGCCTGTCGCTCGGCGTGCCGCTGGTCAGCGTGGTGATCGGCGAGGGCGGCTCGGGCGGCGCGCTCGCCATCGCCTCGGCCGACCGCGTCTACATGCTGGAGAATTCCATCTATTCGGTGATCTCGCCCGAGGGCTGCGCCTCGATCCTGTGGCGCAACAACGCCAACGCCCAGGACGCCGCCGAGGCGATGAAAGTAACGGCGGCGGACCTCAAGAAGCTCGAAGTGATCGACGAAGTGATCCCCGAGCCGATGGGCGGCGCCCACCGCGCGCCCGACGAGACTATCGATCTCGTGGGCAAGGTCGTGTCAGAGGCGCTGGGTGAGCTCGCCCAGTTCGACCCCGATACGTTGCGCAAGAACCGTCAGGAGAAGTTTTTGGCGATGGGCAAGAAGGGGCTTTAGGCGCACTCCTGCCATCCCGAGGCTGAAGGCCGAGGGACCTTTCGTGTCGCTCTAAAGGTCCCTCGCTGCGCTCGGGATGACAGCGCGCGTGATCAACTCTTCTCCTTGCCGGCCGTCGCGTCCCACAGCGGCGCGGCCATGGTCTCGCTGAAATTCCTGAACATGAGGTTGAACGAGATGCTGATGCGCTCGCTCTGGCCGTCGTTGGGCGGCACGGTGTGCTTCAGCCACGCCGGGAAGATCAGCAACCGGCCTTCCTTGCTTTGCGCATTGGCGCCGTTGGCGGTGAGCCTGGTGTACTGGCGCGGCTTGGGCATGATCATCGAGGCCTGTCCGCGCGGATCCTGGAAGATGATCTGCGAGCCGGGGGCGGGCACGGCGACGTAATAGACGCCGCTCAGGTAATTGTTGGGATGGTGGTGCATCGGGTGATAGCTGCCCGGCGGATTGACGTTGGCCCAGCATCCGGTGATGTCCATCGGATACTGGTCGATCTGCAGGAAGCGGGCAACCCCGCGGGCCGCCGTCTCGACCAGCTTGGCGAACTCGGCGAAAGCCGGCTTGGTGTGCAGGTCCTGCGGCGTCTGCCAGTTGCTGCCCGCCGGGATCTTGGGCCGAGGCGCGATCAGCCGCTCGATCTCGGCCTTGAGCTTGGCGTTGAGCGTCGCTGCCGCGGCGGGCTGCAGGTCGACGACCCAGAGCGGCGTGGGGAAGATTTCCTGGACTTCCTGCTTTTCGATCATGCCGCAGTATAACGGAATTCAGGGCGCCGAAGCATTTGCAGGGCCGGCCGTTCGGTGGTCCACTTACGGTCAAGCACAGGATCGGAGGAACCCCAGGAGGAAGCCGTGGCCATCACCGTCCAGCCGATCACCCCGAACTTCGCTGCCGAAGTGGGCGATGTTACCCTTGGCGAGCCACTGGCGGCCGACGATCTCGCCGCCATCCGCGCCGCCTTCACAAAGTACGCGGTGCTGGTGTTTCCCGACCAGGAATTCGACGACGAAAGCCAGCTCGACTTCGCGCGCCATTTCGGTCCGCTCGAGACCACCGTCTTCAAGGCGCGCAAGGATCATAGGCTGCGCCTGCACGAGAACATGGCCGATGTCGGCAATCTCGACGCCGAGAACCGGATCCTGAGCGCCGACGACCGCCAGCGGCTCTACAATCTCGGCAACCGGCTATGGCACACGGATTCCTCGTTCAAACGCCTGCCCGCCTATTGCTCCATGCTGCATGCCCGCTCGATCCCGCCGGTCGGCGGCCAGACCGAGTTCGCCGACATGCGTGCGGCCTACGATGCGCTGCCCGAGGCCGCCAAGCGGCGCATCGCCGGCCTTGTGGCCGAGCATTCGATCATGACGTCGCGCGCCAAGCTCGGTTTCAGCGACTTCGACGAGAGCGAGCGCGAGGCTTTCAAGCCGGTGCCGCAGGTGCTGGTGCGCCGGCTGCAGGATTCCGGCCGCATGAGTCTCTACATCGCGAGCCACGCCGGCGCGATCCGCGGCATGGCGGACGAGGAGGCGAAGAAGCTGCTGGAAGAGCTGACCGAGCACGCCACGCATCGCCAGTTCGTCTACTCGCATCGCTGGCGGGTGAAGGACCTGGTGATCTGGGACGACCGTTGCACCATGCATCGCGGCCTGGACTTCGACGACCAGCGCTACAAGCGCGACATGCGCCGCGCCACGGTGTCGGACGTGGCGCCGACCTGCGAGCAGATGGGCTTGGCCGTCGCGGCCGAATGACGCCGGCCGCGTTCCGCAAGCTCGCGCTCTCGCTCGAGGGCGCGATGGAAGGAGCGCACGGCGGTCATCCCGACTTCCGTGCCGGCGGCAAGGTCTTCGCCTCGTTGGGCTATCCCGGGGCAGAGTGGGGCATGGTGAAGCTCGCCCCCGAGCAGCAGCAGATGCTGGTCTCGGCCGAACCCGGGATGTTCGTTCCCGTGAAGGGCACCTGGGGCCTGCGCGGCGCCACCAGCGTGCGATTGGCCGCAGCGGATGCGCGGACGATGCTGAGCGCGCTCAGCATGGCGTGGCGGAACGTGACCGCGCCCAAGGCAAGGAAACCTAAACGCGCCTGAACCGATCCGCGCAGTCAGACAACGAAAAAGAGCACAAGCCATGTCGTTTCGCGATTTCAAAGTCCTCACCTTCGATGTCGTCGGCACGCTCATCGATTTCGAGTCGGGCATTCTGCGGGCCGTGCGGCGCATTTCCGGCAAGACGCCGGCGGAACTGAGCGACGACCGGATATTCGAATCCTACAAGCGCGGTCGCGATGCGCACTACGAACGGTCAAGCGAGGTGATGGGGCTTGTCTATCTCCATCTCGCCAAGGAACTGGGTATTCCGGCCGATTCGAGTGCGGCCGAGGCTTTTCAGATGGAGGTGCTCCGCTGGCCCGCCTTTCCCGATTCGGCGGCAGCGCTCAAGCGGCTGCGCGCACGCTTCCGGCTGGTCGCGATGACCAATGCGGACCGCTCGGCGTTTTCATTCTACTCGCACACCTTGGGGAACCCCTTCCACGACAGCGTCACCGCCGACGAAGCGAGGTGCGCCAAGCCCGACCCGCAGTTCTTCGCCTTCAATCGCGGGCGGCAGTCGGCGGTCGGCTACAAGATGGAGGAAATCCTGCATGTCGCGCAAAGCCAGTACCACGACATCGGCGTCGCTAAGTCGCTTGGATACAAGACTTGCTGGATCGAGCGACGCCAGGGACAGAAGGGCTTTGGCGGCACGCCGGCCGTCGCCGCGCTGATCCAGCCCGACTTCCATTTTTCGACGCTGAAGGCGCTCGCCGACGCGGTCGAAGCTGAATAGGCTGCCTGCGAGCAGATGGGCCTAGCAGTCACCGCCGAGTGGGCGCTGCATGATGATACGCCGCCAGGGCGGATGGCCGTGGCTGTTTTCCAGCATGAACTGCACGCGCAATACCCGAGGCCACTGCCCGCGCGGCACAACAGAGAAGCCACGTCGCGCATAGAACGGCGCGTTCCATGGTACGTCGCGATAGGTCGAGAGATAAAGCGTGTCGAAGCCGAGTGTCCGCGCCTGTCGAGCGGTGCGGTCGATCAGCGCCACGCCGAGGCCGTGGCGCTGCCAGCGGTCCAGCACCGACAATTGGTCGAGCCAGGCGGTGCCGCCCTTGAGCTTCATCAGGGCGAAGCCTATGGGCCGGCCGAGCGGCGAGGTTGCGATCCACAGCCGGTCGTGACGCTGGCCGAATTCCAGCGCGGCGATCGATGCCGGCGGCATGTCGACGATGCGCCCCAGACCGACGCTCCCGTAGCGCCGGTCAGCTTCGTTTTCGATCTGCGGCAGCAGCTTGATTTCATTGGGACGCGGGCGGCGAATCATGGCGCCGGATTGGGTACGCTCGATAACGGCCGGGAGGAAGAGCCATGACCATCGACATCGAACCTTTGAAGAAGGAACTCGGGCGCAAGATCGAGGACGAGGACGTCGTCACTCAGGCGCCGCTCAAGGCCATGATCGCCACGTTCGACCGCCCCGACAAAGTGCCGGCGGCCGGCGAGGCGATTGCGCCGGGCTGGCATCTCTGCTTCCTGCATTCCTATGCCCGCCGCGCGTCACTGGGAGCCGATGGTGCCGCGTTCGAGGGCGGCGTACTGCCCAAGATCCCGATGCCACGGCGCATGTACGCCGGCTCGACCTTCACCTTCGACGGCGACATCCGGGTCGACGACAAGCTCAGGCGAGAGATCGAGTTCACGGACGTGCAGCTTAGGACCGGAAGCACCGGTACGCTGATCGTCACGACGCAGACCCGCCGTATCTTCACGCCGCGCGGCCTGGCGCTGACCGAGGCGGCGAGCACGGTGTTCCGCGAGGAAGTGAAGGCGGGCGAAAAGAGCGGCGTCCCGGTGCGTGACGCCGCGCCCGCCGACGTGCCGTGGCGGCGCACCATCAAGCCCGATCCGGTGATGCTGTTCCGCTACTCGGCGATCACCTTCAATCCGCACCGCATCCATTACGACCGCACCTACTGCATCCAGACCGAGGGCTATCCCGGCCTGGTGGTGCACGGGCCTTTCGCCCAGCAATGCCTGTTCGACCTGCTGCGCGATTCCATGCCGGGCCGGAAGATCAAGACATTCGCCGTGCGCGCCCGCGCGCCCTTGTTCGACACCGCGCCGTTCGACGTGATCGGCCGGCCGACGGCCGACGGCAAGGGCGCGGAGCTCTGGACGGTGACGCCCAAGGGCACCATCGCGGCGCAGGCGACGGCGACGCTTGCCTGACGACCTCAGGTGAGGTCGCCAGGGAGTGCGGCGGTGAAACGGCCAAGCAAGCTGGCGAGGGTGGCGATCTCCTCGTCGCTCCAGCGATCGCGGAAAAGGCCGGCTGCCATTCGTTCGAGCGTGAGTCGCGCCTCGGCCACGCGCTGACGGCCGGCCTTTGTCAGCACGACATAGCCGACCCGGGCGTCGCGAGGATCCGCCTCCCGCCGGACGATGCCCAATTTCTCCAACGGCAAGGCCATCCGTGTGACGGTCGATTGGCTGACGTTCAGCCGGCCGGCCAGGTCGACGCGGCGCAGCCGACCAAGCGGCGCCTGGTCGAGCTGCATCAGAAGCATGAGCTCGCGCAGCGCCAAACCGTGCACCGAGCCCAGTCCAGGATCGACCCTTGCTTCCACGAAGGACTGGGCACGCAGGAGTCGCAGGATTGCCGCAAGCGAAGATTTTGGCATCGCGGAGATATAGTCTATTTACTTCCGGATGCAAGCACTATGGAATTTGTCGAGAAGCAAGCATCAGCCGGCTTAATCGTTCGCGGCGCCGAAACGCAGGGGACGGAAAAAGGCGCGGATATCCTCGACCAACAGCTCGGGCTCCTCGAGAGCGGCGAAGTGGCCACCCTTGGGCATGAGCGTGTGGTGGCGCAAGTTGAAGGAGCGCTCGATCCATTCCTTGGGCGGCGGCGGAGCGAGATCTGCCGGGAAGGCGGCGAAGCCGGTCGGCGTCTCGACGCGCTGGCCCTCGGGCAGGGCACGGTTCTGCTGCTGCGTGACGCCGCGATAAAGCCAGGTCGCCGTCCCCGCGGTGCCGGTCAGCCAATAGACCATGATGTTGTCGAGCAGCAGGTCCATGGAGAAGCGGTTGCTCGGATTGCCAGCGCAGTCGCTCCAGGCCTGGAACTTCTCGACGATCCAGGCGGCGAGTCCGACCGGCGAATCGGTGAGCGCGACACCCAAGGTCTGTGGCCGTGTCGCCTGGATGCGTTGATAGGCGGTTTTTTCGTCGCGCTCGGCCTGGACCTTATCGAGCCACGCCTTCTCGGCGGCGCTGAACAGGGTCTTGCGCAGATCGATGCCGGGCCGGAGCCCGATCATGTTGAGGTGCAACCCCAGCACGCCTGACTTCCACTTGTCCTTCTCCTCCGTCACCGGATGGTCGAAGGCCGCCCATGACGAGACGACGGCGCCCCAGTCGCCGCCCTGCACGCCGTAGGGCCGGCGGTAGTTGAGCTTGTCGTGGACGAGCTTGTGCCACAGGCCGGCGATGGCGCGCGGCCCTATCGGACCCGTGCTGCCATCCTCGCGGATCGGCGGGCCGGAGAAGCCGTAGCCGGGCAGGGAGGGCGCGATGACGTCGAAAGCGTCGAGTGGGTCGCCACCGTGGTTCTCGGGATGGGCGAGCGCGTCGATGACGTGCAGGAACTCGACGATCGAGCCTGGCCAGCCGTGCGTAATGACCAGCGGCAGCGGCCGCGGCGCGCCTTCGACCTCGGTGCCGGGCTCGCGGATGAAATGCAGCCGTTGCGGGCCGATATCGACCAGGTAGTTCGGCCAGCGGTTGATCGCCTCCTGGCAGCGCTGCCAGTCGTAGCCATGACGCCAGTATTCGACCAGCTCGGCCAAGAACCCGGGATCGGTACCGGAGGCCCACGAGCCGTTGTCGGCGATCGCCGTCGGCGCCCGCCAGCGGCGCAGGCGCTCGTCGAGATCGATCAATGCCCGTTCGG
>Ga0193726_1000923_pt1 | contig 26271 bp, 20 predicted proteins | sample H2c1metaG_FD_144928 | JGI IMG/M metagenome (GOLD analysis project Ga0193726, IMG submission 144928) | Soil microbial communities from a riparian zone of the East river system, Colorado, United States - H2c1 | ecosystem: Environmental > Terrestrial > Soil > Riparian zone | place: USA: East River...
GGGAGGAACTGGCGCATTGACGGTTACAGTTATATTATCGCTTGCTGAAGCACCTTGATTATCGGTTACCGTTAATTTAAATACATACACCCCCTCCACCAAATTACTCAAGGTTGTTGTTGCAGCATTTCCATTTCCCAATGTAAATGTTGTGGGGCCACTTATGCGACTCCATGAATAGCTCGCTATTGTTCCATCAGGATCAACAGCACTTCCGTTCAAAGTAGCAACCGTTACAGGCAAGGTCAGACTTATATCGTTGCCTGCGTTAGCTATGGGGTTTGCGTTTGCAGTTGTGTATTCGTATGCTCCCATATCTGGCAATCCAACTATGGGATTTCCCAAAATATCTCTTGTCAATCCAACGTCTACTCCTGTATTAATACATGGTGACCCAGGTTGTAAACTCCAATCTGATAGTACATTTTTAAATAAAGGATTACTGCTTAGGCTGTGAGCATCTTGACCCGTTGCAGCTTGCCATGTAGCAAGAGTCGAATAATAAGCCCCAAAATATGCTCTAAAATGAGTGCCAGGGTCATTTAATATATAATAGAGATTGTAGTCATTAGTTGAGATATTCGGAAGCACTTCAATTAAAAACAGAGTTTTATATTGGACATAATCCCTTACAATAATATTATTTTTGAAAATAAAATTTGCAGCATTTTTTAAGTAAATACCACTATTACTCCCCGTTGAAGTGTTTTCATATATAGTGTTGTTATAATACTCACATTTGCCAATCATATCCGTATAACATTCAAATCCATTACTGGCACAATTCACTATTAAGTTGTAATAAATTTTAATTGACCCACCTACTCCTAAGCTACCAACACCCATACCCGGCGTAGCTGGCAAACCTGAACTTGAATTATAAACCTTATTGTATCGAATTATTGCATTTAATGATCTGCCTCCTGCATCTATATGTATCGCATCATAATCTGAATTGGAAACACAATTTTCAACCAACCAATTATCACTCTGATAGCCCCCAAATGCTTCACCATCTGTAAACGTTACATTATACTGTATTTGGTTAGATGAGGTACATCTTCGAAATGTACCACCATCAGCTATCCATGAATAAAAACCGTTGCCGTTGTAGCTGGCATCGCAATCCTCAACTGTAAAATTGTCGTAATGATCCCTGTGAACGATACCATCCAGATTGTTGGCGTAAGCAGTACACCGCCTCACAAAAGAGGAACCGTTGAATGCAGCGCCTAAACTTGTGCCTGGCCCTTCAAAACAAATTCCTGAATTGCCGGCGTACCGAACCTCAATATCATCTATTTCAATAAATCGTTTGCTGTTTATACCACTTGCGGTTACAATGCAATATTCCCTTTTACTTACTTCAGCGGTGAGTGTTCCAGGATCAACAATTGAAAATACATATAGGCGGTTAGTAGAAATATCAATAAAATATTTGTTACCTGAATTACAAGCTGCCAGCGAAGCAACCTCGGCATAAATAATCCCCCCTATGACTACCATAGCTCTTGTCGGAACTACATTCGGACTGATAATGTACCATAGATTTGATCCGATGTTTGTCCATCCTGTCATCACATCAGCTGCATTGATGATTGGTTTTGCACCACTACCATAAGCGCCAAAAGTGATTAGATTTCCGAGTGAACCAGATGAAGGAAGTGTAAGTTGTTCTCGCCAGGTATCTCCCTTTCTAAATAAGATCGAATCTCCCGGTAAAAATGTGCTGCGGTTTATTTTAGCTATTGTTTTCCAGGGTGAAGTCATTAAAGTACCGCTGTTAGCATCATTTCCATTTAAAGAAACATAATAAGTGGTTGCATTAGCGGTCAAGCCAAAAAAGACAAACAGCAATAAACATAAGTTTAGGGTAGGGTTTTTCACTTAGCAATTAGTTGTTTTCAGGTTAGCGGATAAATCCTGTTTTGAGAACGTAAATATGAAGGAAATAGTATTCAATGTCAATCTTTTGTAATTCTAATATCTTACATTTTTCTTTATGAGTACATCACCCTTCTAATGAAAAAATAAATAGCTTTTTAGTCTTTGATTTGTAGATCGCAATGCCTGGGTCCTAATAAATAATCAGATAAATATTTTTGCATATTTATAGTTATTTTCAATTCTGTTAATGAGATAATGTTCCAGCTTTTCCTAACAAATACTGCTTAAGATGAAAAAAATAATCCTGCTACTAAGTATTACATTCATTTCCGTGCTGCTTTATGCACAACAGGCTATCACTGTAAAAGTCGTTGACTCTAAAACTGGAGAACCTCTCCCCAATGTTAGCGTCAAAATAAAAAATACCAGTAAAGGAGGAACCACCAATTCGGATGGGGTCTATGAAATCCAAGCTCCGGCAAATGCTGTCCTCGAAATCAGTAGTGTTGGGTTTGCTACATCATTGGTTACACTAAAAGGTGAGTCGGTTATTACGGTTCGGTTAGATGCAGTAACAGTAGACCTGGGTGATGTGGTGATCCTGGGTACCCGCGGCGCAGCAAGGGCAAAGACTGAAACGGCCGTACCGGTTGATGTTATAAGAATTAACCAGGTGGGTCTGCCCACAGCAAAAATGGATCTAACGTCCGTTTTGAATTTTACTGCACCTTCTTTCAACTATAATAAACAAAGTGGCGCTGATGGAGCGGACCATATCGATTTGGGCACATTGCGCGGATTGGGTCCTGACCAGACATTAGTATTAATAAATGGTAAGAGGCGTCACCAGACTGCATTTGTAGGACTTTTTGGCACGAGAGGCAGAGGTAATTCGGGTGTTGATCTCAATTCTTTTCCCGAAGCAGCTGTAGACCGCGTAGAGATCCTGCGTGACGGAGCAAGTGCGCAATATGGTTCCGATGCAATGGCCGGCGTTATTAATATAATTCTAAAAAAAGATGTAAATCATTGGACGGTCAATACCGGCTGGAGTGGTTATTATGATAATAAATTCAATAGCCGGAAATTTAATGCCGGCAACCAATATTATTCTGGTAATGCAATTGATGGAGGAACCTATACACTATCGGTAAACAATGGTGCTACGATCGGTAAGAATGGAGGGTTCATCAATGTTTCTGCAGATTTTTTAACACAGGGTAAAACATATCGCCAGGTAGATACCACCGATTGGCAAACAAACAAAAATTCACTGCCGTACATAAATACCGGGCGAAGAGCATTTGGAGATGGTTCTCTTACTACAGCGGGCATTATGTATAATATGGAAGTACCCACAAGTGCAAACAGCAAGGTAACTTTCTACTCTTTCGGTGGCTATAATTACAAGGCCTCAGATGCGTTCGCTTATTCAAGGAATTACAGCGCAAAACCTGAACGCTTCCCCGTAAATCCTGACGGTACCCTCATCAATGTGCCGGGTATTTTACGTACGGCCAATGATGGCGAAATTTATTTTAACCCACATATTCAAACTCATGTCCAGGATGCTTCGCTGGCATTAGGCATAAGAGGAACCAATCGGCAGGAATGGAATTGGGATTTGAGTAATACCATTGGAAGAAATGATTTTCATTACTACGGTGATAAAACCTTCAATGCATCAAGGATAGGTCAATCCAGTCCAAATCACTTTGATGACGGCGGTTTTAATTTTCTACAAAATACAGTGAACCTTGACATAAGTAAATCTTTGAAATCTATTGCACAGGGGCTCAACCTTGGCCTTGGTGCAGAGTACAGGTATGAGAGATATTCAATTTATAAAGGAGAAGAAGCCTCCTACACTAATTATCATCCTGGCAATTTTTATTATGCAAACATTGCAGATTCCGCAGCACCTGCATCGGGCTCGCAAGGATTTCCCGGATTCAGCCCTTCAGATGTAGTCAATGCCAACCGATCGAATTTCGGCGCTTATGTAGATGCGGAATTAAATGCAACAAAAGAATGGTTAATAGATGGAGCGATTCGTGGAGAAAAATATTCAGATTTTGGTTCTGTTGCCACAGTCAAATTAGCTACCCGTTACAAAGTGGCACCCACGTTTAATATCAGGGGATCAATAAGCACCGGCTACCGGGCACCATCATTACAACAGATAAATTTCAGCAATACACTTACTTCATTCAGTGGCGGGCAATTGGTTCAATCACGTATTGCAAGTAATAGCGATCCGATTACAAGAGCTGCCGGCATTCCTAAACTGAAAGAGGAAACATCTGTAAACGCCAGCTTAGGATTTAGTTTGAAACCTGCAAAAGGGTTTACTATAACGCTTGACGGTTATATGGTGAAAGTAAAAAACAGGATCGTACTATCCGGATTGTTTAGCAAAGATGATCCTAGTTTGCCACCTTCCTTTACTTCACAGATCCCTGCGGAAGTATCCACCGTGCAGTTTTTCGACAATGCGGTTAATACCACGAATTATGGATTGGATATCGTGGCAGATTATTCTAAAAGCTGGGGCAACCAAAGTTTTAAGGCATTGCTGGCAGGAAATATACAGCACATGACCATTGACGCTATTCATGTGCCTTCTGCGTTGAATGGAACGGTACTCAATCAAAAGACTTTTTTCAGCGACAGGGAGGAAGCATTTTTGCTGGCTTCTGCACCAAAAGAAAAATTTAGTCTCAGCCTGGAATATGATGTAAACAAATTCGGTGTAGGTACGCATATTACTTATTATGGCAAAATCCTTTTGATGGGCTTTGGCGATGCTACTGCAGACAATCCAAATCAAACAGGTATCAATCCGATGGTTCCTTCCGATCTTGATCCGAATAAAGATGTTCCGGAACATTTTAATTTTGACGGAAAGGTTGTTACGGATCTGTTTGTTTCCTATAAGTTTTCTAAAAAAATAGCCCTCTTTGTTGGAGCCGATAATTTATTTAATGTTCATCCTGACCTTGGTGTTAACCCGTTGGCAAAAGGATGGTCTGGTGACAACGAATCGGGAGGACCCTGGGATTCTGTGCAAATGGGATTCAATGGACTACACTTATTTACCAAACTCGCTTTTAATCTTGGCAGGTAAAATAAATTTAAGATTGACGATTTACGGATTTTCTTATTTTGTCGTTGCAGGTTTTATTTAAATTTTTTGAAGAAAATGAATGGCTATAGGCGATTTTTGAGCGCGCTACTGGTGTCAATTACATTTAGCACTTTTACTTTTTCACAAAATAAGATAGTTGTTTTTCAATCAGATTTTGGATTGAAAGATGGTGCCGTATCAGCAATGAAGGGCGTGGCCATGAGCGTTTCTCCGGATCTAAAACTTTTCGACCTCACCCATGAGATCCCTGCATACAATATCTGGGAGGCGGCATACCGGCTGGAGCAAACAGTTAACTACTGGCCCAGGGGAACCGTCTTTGTTTCCGTGGTAGATCCCGGCGTAGGGACAAGCAGGAAATCGGTAGTATTAAAAACAAGTTCGGGACAATTTATCGTAACACCGGATAATGGCACACTCACTCTGATAGCAGAATCTTTGGGTATTGATGAAATAAGAGAGATTGATGAAATAAAAAACCGTAGAAAAGGTTCTGAAAAATCATATACTTTTCATGGCCGTGATGTTTACGCATATACGGGGGCCAGGCTGGCTGCAGGTGTCATCAGTTTTGAAGATGTGGGTCCTCTTTTACCAAAACAGGTAGTGAAGATCCCGTTTCAAAAAGCTGAACTCATTGGAAATAAAATAAAAGGAACCATTGCGATACTCGATATCCAATATGGTAATATCTGGACAAATATTTCTGCCGATATCTTTAACCAGCTCAATCCAAAGATTGGCGATACACTTAGCGTTTCCGTTTATCATAATAACATAAAAAAATATGAGGGTAAGATGCCTTACGTGGAAACATTTGGCAGCGTGGCAAAAAATAAACCGTTGCTTTATTTAAATAGTTTACTGCAGGTTTCATTTGCATTGAATATGGGAAATTTCTCATTCGTACATCATATTTACAGTGGCAATGATTGGACGGCCGTGATTAGTAAACCGCGATAAAAAAAGAGTCTCCGCATATTATCTTCGGAAAAACATTTCCACCACAGGTCATTTGTGGTTAAATTAGTGACTGGCACATCTTATCCAACTAGTACTTGATCCCATGATAAAATCCCTCAAAGAAATTGATCTTAAGAACTTAACTGCTGGAAAAAAGTATTACCCCTCTCCCGGCAACTGGGAAGACCAGGTTTTATATTTTCTTTTATTGGATCGATTTTCAGATGGCAAAGAATCGGGTGGCTTCAACGATAATGAAGGAAACCCTATAAATGGAGCGGGCCGCACCACAGATCCTTTCTCTTTAGCAGACAGCAATAACATCGATAGGAATACATGGTTCAGCAATGGCAAGAGCTGGTGTGGAGGAAATTTGAAAGGGGCCAGGGAAAAACTCGGGTATTTAAAGAGGATGGGTATTACCGCGGTCTGGATCTCTCCTGCATTCAGGCAAACTACAAATAGCATCTCGTATCATGGTTACGCCATACAAAATTTCCTGGATATTGATCCGAATTTTGGAAGTATGGAGGATCTCAAATCGTTCGTTGATGAGGCTCATCGGCTTGATATTTTTGTAATTCTCGACATCGTTCTAAATCATGCGGGCAATGTATATTCCTATAAGAATGGGGCTGATTATTTCTATATGAACGACCAGGAATGGCCTGTTGGCGGCTTTAGGAAAAATGAAAATGAAAACCCCGGAAGTCTTCCATTTTCAGAAATAGGAAATATCCCCAATGCGCTGCCGGGTGAAGCGATGTGGCCGGTAGAATTTCAATCCTCAACAAACTGGACATGCAAAGGACAGATCAGGAACTGGGACAGCTATCCTGAATATCTTGAAGGTGACTTCTACGGCCTCAAGGATATGAATCATGGATCCTGCGACAGTGGCGCCAGCGAATGGGACATTGGAAGAAGGATCAGTACGTTTACAAAAAATAAGACACTCAATTATTTAGGAGATGTCTATAAATTCTGGATCGCCTATGCGGACGTTGATGGATTCAGGATCGATACCATCAAGCATATGGAACCGGGTGCTGTGAGAATATTTACTAACATCATACATGAATTTGCTGCATGTTTTGGCAAAGAGAATTTTTATCTTATCGGTGAAATAACGGGAGGCAGAAGCAGGGCTGTTGATATTGTTGATTATACCGGTCTTGACGCGGCCCTTGGTATTGATGACATACAGAATAAAATGGAGTCGCTCGCGAAAGGAACGCTGGGTCCTTATTATGAGGATGATACTAATACCGGTTATTTCAATTTATTTAATAATAGCCTTGTTGATGGCAAGAGTACTCACCAGTGGTATGCTCAAAGGATAGTGACTGCATTTGATGATCATGACCAGGTTGGGACTAAATTCAAGTATCGTTATTGCGGCGAGGTGAATGCTTACAGATCCCTTCCACTTGCAATTGCGCTTAATTTGACAACGCTGGGTATTCCATGCATCTACTATGGAACGGAGCAGGCCTTTAACGGTGCAGATAAAAGGGTCGATGATGCTTCTGATAGTGATGCATTTTTGAGAGAATGCATGTTTGGTGGAGGATTTGGATCTTTTCAAAGTTCTTCAAAACATTTTTTTAATGAAGCACATGAAATATACAAGCTGGTACATGATTTATGTGCTTTAAGAAAAGAGCATGCTTGTCTTCGGAGGGGAAGGCAGTATATCCGGCAAGTTGCCAATGAAAATGAGGATATATTTTATTTTCCTTCAATGGTTGGAGGTGAAATGAAATGGGTGATAGCATGGTCAAGGTTATTTGATTCAACGGAGATTGTTTGCATGATCAATACAGATCAGGAACACGATATAGCGGTGCGGGTAACCCTGGATGCAGAACTAAATCCAGGCGGATCTTCAATGCAATGCATTTATTCTTCTACTCCCAATGAGATCGGGAACGTAAAACAAGTCGTTGAGATCAATGACCGATCGGTACTGGATGTTAAAGTGAAAGCTGGAGGCATACTTATTTACAAAAACGATTAATGGATTGTTTGGAATGGTATGTTTGTACCGCAATAAGTTACCATGGCGAAAGAATCTATAAGTGAACTGTTACGAACCCTGAGAAGAAATCAAAAAAAATATCTGAGTTTTCGCGGAGTCCATTATGTAGATATTGGATATAAGTATAAGAACGAAAAACGCCTGGAAAAAATTTGCCTGCGTTTTCATGTTCATAAAAAACTTCAGAAGAAATTTATAAACCTTGACGCCATTCCCAGCCTGCTTCATGGTATCAAAACTGATATAATTGTTTCAAACCCTATTCCTCAATCCCGATACGGAACCTCGTTTACAACACTTACCGGAGGCATTGAAATTGAAAACCCATACGAGGGTTCTCGCGGAACCCTGGGCGCAATACTTCTTAACTCAGAAAACCGACCTGTTGGCCTAACCAATTACCATGTGCTTTTTGGGAAGAATGGTCAATTGAATGACATGGTAGTCCAGCCGGCGAAACTTCAACCGCCCCGTGAAGATATAGTCGGGATCATCACTGGTGGAACACCCCAACTTGATTGTGCCTGTTTCATTATAAACAATTCGAGGGACATTGATCGCGGGATATTCCAGGCTTCGGCGAACCTTGCCAACAAATTAGCGCCCACACATGGTTTGTTAGTGAGAAAATCAGGTGTTGCTACCGATGTAACTTATGGCTTGATCGATGGCATTGGGGCCGACAATTCGTTTTCTATTGTAAATCATCCTGTGAAAGCCAATGATGGAAATATTCTTTCTTCGGCAGGCGACTCCGGTTCAATCTGGGTCTCTGACAGCGATCCTTCTCTTGGCGTCGGTTTGCATTTTATTGGTGATGTTGATGGCCGACGTGCCCGAGCCTATGACCTGGGTGCCGTTATGATAGCACTTTCAATCCATTTTTAAACCTTTCTTTATGAATAAAATTTACCTGGCTACCGTTTTCATTTTCTTTTTCGTAAATACTTTCTGCCAACTTAATAATTATGATAAGGATGGAAATAAAACGAAGCTCGCCTCAGAAAAAATTGCGATCTCAATAACGACTCCCCAGGAAAGGACAGAAGCCGGAGGGTTTCTTCTATCAACGATCGAAAATATTTTACCGATAGGGATCAATGCCGTCAAAACTGCAATGAGCAATAGACAAGAGTCGTTCACAGCAACCTACTCAGGGAATCTTTCCGGGAACAAGCTGATGGTAAAAAATGAATTTTTAAACCTTGAAACCATTATCATAAAAAGGAACACAATTGACAACAATAATAATCCGTTGACGGCATCACAAATAATCCTGAAGGTTGAGCAGGATGGAGCAGCATTCAGATTCTCAACAAAAGAAATTGATTTTGATCGCAGCAAGGCGAGGATCAAAAAGCATGGCAACAAGGGCAAAACGATCGACCTGAATATAGATATCAGGGTGGATGCCCTCTGGAAAGTTTATGATGATAAAAAACCAAACCAGTTTTCATTGAAATCGTCAACACTGGGTGAATCCAGCATTACTGTAAATGGCATTAGACCAGGAGATCATAATACGGATGTCATTAATAGTAATTGGTTCCAAATGATTCCGTCAGCACCTGATGGTGTTACTTCCGAATTGCGTGGAAGAGGGTGGTATAATATCACCGTGACCGTTAAGGAAGCTAATCCATATGGAGTAACTTCTAAAAAGATTGCGGACTTTTTTAGCAGCAACTCAGGTGATCTTTCAACTTTGATCAAAGGGTTTTTAGAATCCTCAAAGAGTTCTTCAAAAGACAATTGAGGAAATGTAAATTTGAAAGAGGCATCCTGATGAGTCAGTGACACAGCAGAGCGTTTGAAGATTTTTTATTTTATTGAACACTACCAAAAGCAGGGAATTCCCGGCTCACCAGGCATCTCAACAAAATAAAAGAACATTTGTTATATTATAATATGGAAATAGGAATTGATAGTTTCGCGGCCATGTTTGGCAATGACAATAGCCGGCAAATTACGGATACGGATGCCATGGCTCAACTCCTCGCAAGAGTAGTGCATGCCGAGCAATCCGGCCTTGACGTATTCGGAATTGGCGAACACCATCGAAAAGGATTCCTGGATTCAGCACCTGCTGTTATCCTATCGGCAGCCGCCGCCCTCACCAATTCTTTCCCTGACGAGTCTTCTCCGAACAGCTAGCAATATTTTTCCGAGGAAAGCTAAGAGGGACTCGTCGGATTTTCACGGTAGCTGGCATGCCGCTAGGATTTGTGCATAGCATACCAATAACCGAAATTAGTTAATCTTGATAATGTGAGCTGCCACAGACTCGCCAGGAGTGATACATGTACTCTTCGTCAATTACAGAATAGACAATAAAAGCAACTTAAGCCAAGTGTTTTAGGATTTCCAGGAAGACCTCCCTATTCTGACCTTAAATCAATAGCACGCTAAGGGTTCATTTGCGAAATCTGCAAATCCAAATTTATCAACCGCAAAATTCAATTATAAACCGCCTTGCTGTCATGCTATGTTTGAACTGTCAACAATATTTCGCTATTCAACCAATTTCTTAAAAATATTAGATATAGGTGGCAAAAAAGAAAGATTTCATGATCTCCAGGGAGTAAAGCATTTTCATTTATCAAACGGCAACATCAAAGGAATTCAAAGAAATCCCTCGCACGACAGTAATGGACTTTTCGCTGGTCTTATTATGGTTTTAAAAAGAAGCAATAACCATCAATCATAAAAAATAGTTGAATAGCCGGCTCAAGGCCTTCAATACAGATTGTTTTACCCGCACTGAAAACAAACAATTTTCATTCATTTAAAAAAAAGGAGATCAAAATGAAAACATTTTCAAAATGTTTACTGGCTCTTATTGTGCTTGTCAGTGTCCTTTTACCGGCGTGTAAAAAAGACCTGCCCATGGCAAATGAAGAGTCATCAGACGAAACGACCAAAGCAAAATTTTCGAAACAAGTCCATCGCATCGTTGTACATGCAGGAGGTTCTATCCAGGCTGCGGTAAATGGCGCCGATCCAGGAAATATCATCCAGATCGAACCTGGAATTTATAACGAATCAATCGTCGTCAACACGCGGGGCATCCAGTTAATTGGCACCGGGAAAGGGGTCATTATCAACAATCCGGGCGATAAAGAAAATGGAATCACCGTCAATGATAGCGGTGATGGTTTTGTTTTAAAAAATGTAACCGTTCAGAATTTTAAGGAAAATGGTATCGTGCTGACTTCGGTCGATGATTTTACAATCTCTCATGTCAATGCTTTTAAAAATGGCGAATACGGCATTTTCCCGGTTCACTCTTCTCACGGTATCATCGAGTATTGCATTGTGAAAGGCCACTCTGATACGGGAATTTATGTTGGTCAATCATCAGACGTAAGAATGGAATTCAATGCGGCCTTTGAGAACGTAAACGGCCTTGAAGTTGAGAATTCATCAAATGTATTCGTTATCCGAAACCAGTCATACAACAATGTTTGTGGCATACTGGTAGATCTGCTCCCGGGTAAAGATGTAAAAACATCAACCAATGTATACGTGGGTAACAACACGGTATTTAATAATAACCATACTAATTTCGGAGAGCCGGGATCATTGGAATCAGTTGTTCCAAAAGGTCTTGGTATTCTTGTATTAGGAGCAGATAAAACCACCATAGAAAACAATATTGTTACCGGAAACAATTTTGCAGGTATTACTGTTTTCAGCACGCTTGTTCTCGGAGCACTCGCAGGCATTCCCCCGGCGGCCTTTGCAGACATTGATCCAAATCCGGATAATGCAAGGATCCTTAGAAATTTTGTTAAGAAAAACGGAAGCTCACCTCCGGTTCTTTCCATTCCATTACCGGGTGTTGATTTTTTGTGGGATGGATCAGGAACAAATAATTGCTGGAAGAATAATTTTTACGACACCAGTTATCCTTCGCCATTGCCAACTTGCAATTAGAAACTCCCTGAGCCGGCGACAAACGAAGATCCTCAATCGTGAGGATCTTTGTTTTTAAACACCTCTGCTCTCCTGGGTGTTCAAATTCACAAAGGCTGGTTGGTTGCTCTGCGGATGAGGGTACCTAAGGCGCTGGGAATTTCAATAATTCGTGCAGAAATTGGAATAACCCAACGGTTAACCGGCCTCTCAACAAATTAAAAGAACAATTGTTATATCATAATATGGAAATAGGAATTGATAGTTTCGCGGCCATGTTTGGCAATGACAATAGCCGGCAAATTACTGATACGGATGCCATGGCTCAACTCCTCGCAAGAGTAGTGCATGCCGAGCAATCCGGCCTTGACGTATTCGGAATTGGTGAACACCATCGAAAGGGATTCCTGGATTCAGCACCTGCTGTTATCCTATCGGCGGCAGCCGCCCTCACCAATCGGATCCGTCTTACCAGTGCGGTAACAGTCTTAAGTGCGGCAGATCCGGTAAGGGTATTTCAAAATTTCGCAACCCTTGACCTGGTATCAAAGGGCCGGGCAGAAATGGTGGTGGGCCGTGGTTCGTCCATTGAAGCATTTCCATTATTCGGATATGATCTCATGGATTATGATGAGCTTTTTGCAGAGAAACTTGGTCTGCTGCTTAACATTCAAAAAAATGAGTTTGTTACATGGTCCGGGAAGTTTCGTCCTGCACTCAAAAATCTTCCAGTATACCCAAGACCGGCGCAGCAACCATTACCCATCTGGCTGGGCGTAGGTGGTACACCGCAATCTTTTGTACGCGCAGGTACCCTGGGCATGCCATTAATGGTTGCGATCATTGGTGGAGAAACACAACAGTTTGCTCCCCTTGTAGATCTATATCGCCAGGCTGGGAAAAAAGCCGGGCACCCGCCCGACCAACTAAAAGTTGGTATGCATTCCTTGGGTTATGTAGCGAAAACCACAAAACAAGCTATTGATGAATTCTATCCAGGCTATGTTCAGGCAATGAACAAAGTTGGAAAAGAAAGAGGCTGGCCCCCAATGACAAGAGCCAGGTTTGAGGCACAGTTGGGAACGAGAGGTGCCTTGCTGGTGGGAAGTGCAGAAGAAGTGGCAGAAAAAATAGTGAGACACAGCAATGCCCTTGGAGGGATTTCAAGAGTAACTTTTCAAATGGACACAGCAGATCTGCCACATGAAAAATTGATGGACTCCATCGGGCTGATTGGTGCAGGCGTTAAGCCTTTGGTTCAATAATGATGTTTGCTATAATTTATCTTTCTGCTATCCTTAATTTGATATCATTCATTATCGTTTGGCTAAATCGTTTGGCTAAATTGCTACATTGTTAAATTGATAGGGAGTCAATTTTATTTCAACAGTTCCTCGAGCACCGCTGCAATTGCCTTTAGCAATCCAGGATTGACCTTAGCTTTATTTTCCAAATCCTCGTAAGGTATCGACGCTCTCCAATTCCTTTCTTCATCTGGTTCAAATAATACAAGAGTGCCTTCCACATTCACCTCAATTTTATAACTATATGTATAATTCAACAACTTCGCAGGAAACAAAAATTCCTTGTTTTCAAAAATAACCGGAAGGTCGAATCCATCATCCATTTTCATTTCTTTAAGCTCATAAAGATATGACCACTGAAATTTCCATGTATTGATTGGGAAGTGATTCGATGATACTTTTTACCAGTCGAAACATTCCCAGCTTTCAAGATCATATTTTTACCAACTGAAGGTTGGTCCTTTCGCCGGTAGATTTATTAACTACATCAACAAAATATAAACCGGCCTTTAAAGAAGGGATCTGAACCGAAGTTGATGTCAATACTTTATTATATAAAGCAACACCTGCAGCATCGCGAACGGTGATCGCCATATTGCCCGGATCTGAAATACCGCCAAAATTTATGGTATTCCCGGTATTAGGAACAGGGAATAAATAGATTTTTCCCGATGTGCTTGCCAGAAGAATAGACCTGGTATTTGAATAACTATTGTTACCATCAAAATCTGTTTGTTTCAAACGGTAATAAACCGTTCCCGAAGTTCTGATAGCATCAAAACATTGATAAGTAAGAAGCGCGGAAGAATTACCAGCACCTTTTACTGTTTTTGCCACAGTCCAGGTATTACCATCTTCAGACCTTTCTACCGAAAAATAGCTATTGTTCTCTTCAGAAGCTGTAACCCATGTGAGTTTTACTTTATCATTAGAAACTTCAGCATTGAAGTCAACCAGCTTTACAGCCAATGGTGCAACAAATGATGAGGTTGCGGAGGCAGCAGCAAAAGTTACTGTACGGCTGGTAATTCCAGGTCCGTTTATCTCCAGGTTTACCGTATTGCAGACAAGAGAAGAAACCGTAGCCGTTGCACAAGTGCTGGCTGGATTCCATACGTTTGACTGGCTGACAACAGTTCCTGTTCCACCATTGTTTGGAAGATCAAAAAAATGAGAAGATGAACCACAGCCCAGGGTGCCCTGTAATGTATATAATGAGGCAGGTATATTACTGCCTGAAAAAGTGACTTTATACTCAAGCTTTACATTATAGTTATAACCCCACTGGCAACTATTGCTTGAAGGCACAATTGATTTCGGAGTAATGGTTACGCTCACTGAATAACCGGTCGTTGAAGCTATTGTTATTTGAGAAATTCCTTTAGTTCCCAATAAAAGAAATAGGGAAATTACGGACAGGAAGGATAAACACTTTTTCATAGAGTTGATTTTCATAAGTACGATTACGGCACAAAACTATGTTCGAAATACTATCCTGTCAATAGAAAAACTACGAGTTTCTAAGTAGATTTTCTAGTGATACCACCTTACGTTGATTTACAGGAACTTACCTATTGTAATTTAGGTGTAGCCCTTATTTATTTGATTTTCCGCAAACTATTTAATAGCAAAATGCCCATCCAATTTATCTTAAGCATGTCTATTCCTGGAGAAATTTCTTTTCTGTGAGGCCGTTTTTTATACCCCATATAATATATATAAGGCGATCCTTAATTTATTGTTTTAAGAATGGAGGTAGTATTACGAAATACTACGGGGCATGTTTCAATTTTTGGTTCCTGGTGACACTAAGTGTTTACCATTACAAACCGACATAGATATCATTTAGGTTTCAGTATTGACATAATTTATAGAACTCTAACAGCCTACTATTCATTCTGCCACTAACTGGCTCGGAACGTTATCATGATAAAGGAATAAAGGGCAGTTCTTCACTGTATAGCAATCAACCATTTGACCCGGGACTATTGGACAAAGCACATCAGCCAGCAATGACCCCATATCAGCGTCTAATGAACCACTATTTTAGCAAACTTCAATTCTGTTTTACCCAACATATGCATACGCATTGATGGAAGGTAAATCTCATTGTCAACCACCATGGCGTGTCTTGGGGTAAGAATGGCATCATCACTATTTTGATAAACTATTTTCCGGGTCATTTTACCCGTTGAAAGGTCAACACTGATGCCGTAGGTAGTGCTTTTCTTAAAATTGATCACGGTCTTAACCCTATCCCCATATTGAGCGATTACATTATTGCTGGTGTGATCGTTCATCAGGATAACAAGATTGTTATCATGAAGGAGACTTGTATATGAAGAATAGTATGGCATGCCTCCGGCGGAAGCAAAGTAGCCCGTGAAATCCGAGGCAAAATAAATTCCACCTCCTGTTTGGCTATTGCTGTTGCGTATTTCTTCCAATTGCGATTTAGGAATGTCATTCAACCATTTTATATTGCCATCTTTATCAGCATTTACAACCAGGATATCCCTGTTGGTAAAACGGTGAACGTAGGTGGTGCGATATTCCCAGGTTTTTGTAATGTTATTATATGATGAAGTGCTGTAGCTATAAGACGAGTATTGTGAAACTTCGCTTGTAATAATTATTGAATTGTCAGCAGGGTTTATATCCACTGATTTAATTATAAAGTCGTTTGGAAAATCATCCTGGTCGTCATCTTCCTTTGCTTTTTCAGCCTGTTTCTTGTCCGCTTTTGTTTCATCGTCTTCATCAGAGGGGTCATCAAAGGTTTTTCCCAGCATAGAAGTATTTATTTCCTTGTAAGAGCTTAATGTAAGCACCCCTTTTTCCGGATCGATCTTATTAATGAAGAAGCCATTAAGATCTTCCTTTTTTGAAGCATTGCTATAAAATCCAGCTAAAAGCAATTCTCCTGTCGGCGATTCTATCAGTTTCCCGCTGATCACAAATCTTTCGCCGGAATTCAGGCTCACATCATTTTCCTTTTGTCCTTTATTATTATAAATAGACATCAGGTACCGTTTAAACACTGTTCTTTTTCTTTTCTTTTTGCCTACCGTCACTTCTTCATATTCTTTTCCCAATAAAACAATTTTGTTGTTGCTTGTAAACCGAACATCCTGCAAACTGTAATGTTTTGGATCGATGGTCAGGTTGATGACCGTGTTCTCTATTTTTTTAAAATTTTTATCCAAAACACTTACCCCCAGGGAGACCCTATCTGCGCCGGAGATGTTCGTCACCATTAAAAAAGACTTCCCATTTTGGATTGGCGTCATTTTCATATCGTAATCATCCCGTTTGCTCTCGAGCGAATAACTGCCCAACTCTGTGAGGTCTCCGGATAAGCTTCCGGAATTTTTGTCAACTTTTCCACCGTAGACCTTAAATTCTTTTTCTTTTTTATTGTAGTCGGAAGCAAACAAGAAAAGGTCATTTTCCAGAGGCTGAAAACTATTGAAGTCGAGGCCCTTTAATTCCTTTTTATATTCCTTGTCAAAAACTTCGCTGAAATTTTTATCTACCTTAAATAATTTGTAGGATGTACCATACGTGGCCCCCACAACGAAATAACTTTTCATTCTTAACCGGGCTTCAGTAAAATATAGCCCACTGTTATCCGCATTGACAATATCAAGATCGGCCGTACCCTTTTTGAGCTTTATTTCATCACCCCAGGTAATTTTATAAGACTGGCCCAATAGAATAACCCCGCTATACAGACATATAGAAAATAAAATAAATCTTTTCATAAAATTGTTTGTTAATGGCTTTGTGATTCGGTTCGTCGAAAAATAGTTTAAAAAATTTTCTTTTGCAAATCTGTGAGCCATTGGAGCGCTATTTGTTTTTGCCGGTTCCCTGTTCACAGTTAAATCAAATTTTAATTGTCATCCAGGCAGCAAATTCTTTAACTTATTTCTTAAATTTAAATTGGTAAAAACAAGTATATGCTAAAAAACTTATGGGGATCCAAAACATTTTCCGTTGCGGGAATATTTTTTATGTTCATTTCTTTTATTCCTTCTTTAACTGCCCAGGTGACTAAAAAAAATAATATGAGTGAACATGTTAACAATGCGGATTCAGCAAAAGGAATAACCATTCACCAGGAAATATATTTTGAGGTCAGTCCTAAAGCGCTATACGAGGCCCTGTTAAGTTCCAGCGAGTTTAGTGATTGCACAAAAAAATCATTTGATAATTTCACTGCTGCTTCCGCCACCATAGACCCTAAGGAGGGTGGAATTTTCTCTGTGTTTGATGGACATATCATTGGTAGAATCCTGGAACTGGTCCCCAATCAACGAATTGTTGAAGCCTGGCGGGTAGTGGATTGGGCACCCGGAATATATTCCATTGCAAAATTTGAATTTAAAAGCCAGGGTGTAGGGACAGAATTGATTTTTGATCACATAGGATTTCCTGACGGGTTAAAAGAACACCTTTCTGTTGGTTGGCAACAACATTATTGGGATGCTCTGACTAAATATTTCAAAAGATAAATAAACATTTTTAGCACCATCATAGAAGGAAATTAAATTTCCCCAATGATGAAATTAACATAAAAAAAAGACGAGCCCCTTGAGACTCGTCTTTGAAATAAGAATATTAATTTTTAGGAAAATTAGGATCTGCTTTTACTTCCTCCATTTGCTGTGTATGCCTGTTGCTGTGAGCAGCAATAAACAATACCATCTGGTAACTATCAAACGATCCGGGAGGAAAGGTCACAACATGGTTTCTCAGATCTGCATCTGTTGTTTTTACATACTGGATCAGCTTTTCTCTTGCATCCCTGAATGAAGACAACGCATCTGCTGTCGATTTGTAAGAAGTGTTTTGTGGTTCCAGTGGCGGCGCTGTTTTAACTTTCTGAGCGCGACTTTCAACCATTTGCACCACCTGTTCGTCTGTCGCTTTGATCTCACTGCGCTTTTCAGGATTGGCAGCCTGTTTCAAGGCGTCATCTGCCATTTTCCAAAGTGCCTGTTCTGTAACCGCAATGTGTTTCACGCAATCTGAAATACTCCATTTATCAGGTGCCGCCTTAAAATTCAGTTGCGCATCACTCATGCCGAGCAATGAATTAAAAACACCTTGTTCAGTCTGAGTTAAAAGTTCTGCAGCAGTTTTTCTTTCTTTGTCCGTAATCGGGCTCTTTGTGCCGGTAAAGGCCAGCAAAAGAAATGCGATAAAAAAAACGGGAAGCTTCTTCATAAAATGATTTTTTAATGATGATATAAAGGACACTGACGTTTGGAAGGGACTGGAGAGGACAAAAAGATATGGAAAAGTTTCAAATTCCGGGGGAAATCTTCTCAACTACGAAATGCCTACGCACCATATTTCATGATTTATACAAGAAGTTCCATCCTCCTCTCACTTCACCTTCTCCCACCATCTTGAAAATATTCCCGGGCCATTCAGATCAACAACTTCTCCAATCATAGGATGAAGCACAGGCAGATTCTTTTTTGATGCTTCGAGTGTAACTCTTTTGATAGAATCATCCCAATCATGTAGTGATAGTGAAAATTTTGCCCAATGAACCGGTAATATTTTCTTTGCCTTTAAATCGAAACCCGCCTGCACGGTTTCCTCGGGCATCATGTGGATATACTTCCAATAGGGATTATATTGGCCACATTCTAAAATAGCAAGATCAAAGGGACCATATTTATTTCCTATTTCGGCAAAATGGGTATCATACCCACTATCCCCGCCTAAAAACAATTTCATTGATGGCGTTTGCAAAATAAATGACATCCAGAGAGACCGGTTTCTTTTGAATGTTCTTCCCGCAAAATGCCTTGCAGACGCAGTATTTACGATGAAGCCACTTTCTAAAATGATTTCATCTTTCCAATCTTTCTCGAAGATCTTTTTTTTGTCAAATCCCCAAAATTCAAGGTGCGCCGCCGTACCAAGACTTGTTATTACCTGTTTGACCATTGGTTTCAATTTCAGAATAGTTTCATAATCCAGATGATCCCAGTGATCGTGTGATAAAAATAAATAGTCTATTTCCGGAAGATCACCTGTTGTATATACATCACTGCCGGGGAAGCTTTTTGTCGTGGGTAGTGGTGACGCATTGCCACTAAAAACAGGGTCAACCAATATTTTCTTTCCATCAATTTGTATGAAATAAGATGAGTGACCAAACCAAACCAGGTAATTCTTTGAGGGATCTAAATGCAAAAGATCTGTTTTCACGGACGGCAACATACCGGGTGGCTTACTATTTTTGTTTTTATCGAAGAAGAAATGTCTCATCACGGTAAACATGCTCACTCCTTCGGCAAGATTCGGCGTTAAATGGATATTCTGAAATTGTCCATCTCTGTAATTTGGTGATTTTTTTATACGTTCCAGTCTTTCACCAAAAGGCAATTTGCCAAATTTGGGCAAGCGCATAAAAATCATTATGCTTAAGACTAAGAGGACGATGATTATGAGAACAATGACCATAGGAGTTGGTTGAGCTTGACGATCTCTTTTTTAAAGTATACGTTTCAGAGAGCAAAATATTTTAATCCTTAACCAAATCATCAGTAAACAGGTAAAATTTGGTTCCGAATGTACTCGATCTGATCTTATTTAACCACGGAGGCACTTAGATCACCGAGATTCACGGAAAAAATCTCTGTGTTACGCTATGCCCTCTGTGTCTCCGTGGTTATTTTAGCCCTTCACCTCACTCAGATTCTATTTAACCACGGAGACACTCACATCATAAAGATTCACGGAGAAAATCCCTGTGTTACTCTATGCCCCTGTGTCTCCGTGGTTATTTATTTTGTAACCTTTTCTCCAGCGAAATGCATCATTACCATATTTAATAAATATATCTTACATGTAATTAAACCAGGGTAATTGGTTCATGGAAGAAGACATTGCCATATTGATCGCTGATCTGAGTGGATACACCGCGCTTACTGAAACCCACGGTTCAGTGTCAGCTGCAGACCTGATTGACAAATTCCAGGCTATCATTGAAACATGCCTCGTTGGCGATTCTAAGGTTCATGAAAGAACGGGAGATGAAGTAATGATCATTTCCAATTCTGCGGATTCCCTATTAGCTACGGCACTCATGATGATAAATAAAACGTCAACAGAAGAAAATTTTCTCCAGATCCATGGCGGCTTACACTATGGAAAAATTTTAAAAAGAAATAACAGTTATTTCGGAACTACCATCAATTTGACTTCCAGGATCGCGTCAAAAGCAGAACCGGGGAGTTTCTGGTGCTCAGAAGAATTTGTAAATTCTCTTGCAGATAAATCACGAACTGCACTTCAATCAAAAGGAAAGCATGGGTTTAAGAATATTAATGAAGAAAAAGAAATGTTTATGATCAGCACGGAATTTAAACCCCTGTTTTTCGTTGACCCGGTATGCAGAATGCTCCTGCTTGACGCCAGGAATGCTGTAAAACATCCTGAATCGAGCGAAATATTCTTTTGTTCAACTGATTGTTTAAATATCTATACAAAAAAATGAGTTGAAGAAAGTTGCAGTTTATGAAATCCTTTAAATGCATTCATTGATCATGTCACAGAATATATTGCTGGTAAAAAATATGGTTTGCCAACGCTGCCTCCTGGCCGTTGAGGAGGTTTTGAAAAATTCGGCAATTCCATATCAACAAGTGATCACTGGCGAAATTCATTTAAAAGAAGAAATATCTAAAGAACAAAATGCTCATTTAGGCTCAGGGTTGGCAGCTATCGGGCTTGAACTAATTGACAACAGGATGAGCGGCTTGATTGAGAAAATGAAACAACTGGTTATAAAAAAGGCCAGGAATGAAGTTTCTGAAAAGGAGCGCAAAACAAAACTCTCCGTTCATCTCTCCGAACACCTTCATCATGAATATACCTATTTAAGCAGCTTCTTTTCTTCGGTTGAAGGCCGTACTATTGAAAATTATTTCATTGAGCAGCGAATTGAAAAAGTAAAGGAGCTTTTGGTATATAATGAACTCACCCTATCTCAAATTGCTTTTGACATGGAGTACAGCAGTGTAGCCCATCTCTCTAACCAATTTAAAAAGATTACTGGGCTTACCCCTTCACATTTTAAGACCATCGGATCAATGAAGCGAAAAATGCTTGACCAAATCTGACAAACTCCGCGAGAACAAAAGGTATACTAAAGAATATCCCCTGCTAAACAGGTATCCTTTTCAAGTTTTGCCTCAAACCCTCTCTTAATCCCAAAAATGTGCAAACCTTACCCAAAGTAGTGTAACAACACAACTCACTTCTGCCGTTAGTTTTGTTCTATCAAATAATTAAAACAAAATTTATGAAATCAGCATCTAAAATGAGTCAAACAACTCCTGCAGACAAACAAAAATGTGACAATCCAAATTGTACCTGCGCTAATTGTAATTGCAGCAGCAATTGCACATGTAATGGTTGCAGCAAAAATTAATTATTGCATCTTACCAATAAGCCACTGGATTCAGTGGCTTATTTTTTTTGGAGAAATATAATAACCCGGACGTTTTCAGCGCCGTACCGTCGCATAGATCCAATACGGCCTTAGCGATCTTCAAGGGTGGCATATTATGAAAGACACATTGATGCTTCATTTGGAATAAGCAGGAAATGAGGTGTCATATGCATTGGTCTTCTTTTGCCAGCAAGAACAACACGCTGTTCGGTGATTGCATCCGACAGTTCTTTTTTTACCGCTTCTATTTCACCAGGTTCAACTCTATCATGAAACCTGGAAACCTCAAATTCTGTTACTAACGTTCTAAACAGGTCAAGTTGCTGAGCCGTTTGGCATGATCCAATCCATTTTAAGAGTACTTCTTTATGCTTATAAATATCCATATAGAATTATTTAAGTTGAATTCTTAGTGTTCTGTTATTTGTATGTTTTTCGACTGCCTTTAGTTCCTGCGTATCAAATTAATGATCCCGGGAAATAGATTTGTAACGACCCCGATGGAGTAAAAGGGTTATTCGAAGAAGGTTGAGAAATAAAATCACACGGTGAGTAGAAATCTTTTTCATTTTCTTAGGGTTTAATTTAAAATCCGGATCTTTTAAAATCCGTATTTCATCTTTTTTAAAAAAATTTGATTTGTTTCTTTCGAAGTGACTGTACCCTGGTCTGGGTATTTTTCAGGAGAAAGTGGTACAGACGCTTATCGTAGTTTTCCGTGGGATATATGTGGTTTCCTGAAGTCAAACCTATAATGATGTTCTTACTAAAACAAGCATTTGAAGGAAAATATTTTTCTTTCCACTAACCAGCTCATTTCCAATCGTAAGTATTTTTACTGGTATACTTGTTTCAGAAAAAATTATGTCTTGCAAATTTGAAGTGTCTAAAAGCCAGTCCTACAGCAGAAGCTATTCTTCTATTTTGCTTGAACTATTTGCATCAAGATATAGGACCGCATTCGGATGCATTCTAAGAATTGTCGATGGGTGCTTCTCATTTATTTCATCATTGAGTGTATGATATATAGCTTCCGCTTTATTGATTCCTGGTACAATACAATAAATGTAATTGGCTTGCAACAAGACGGGGATGGTAAGTGTTATTGCCAAAGATGGAACTTCGCCAAGGTTTTCAAAGCAGCCGTCATCAACTTGCTGCCGCCGACTGACAAAATCAAGATCAATAATTTTTACCTGCAATGGATCCTTAAAGTTTGCTGTATGGGGGTCATTGAAAGCAATATGAGTATTTACTCCAATCCCCATGCAGCTGAGATCCGGAGGGTATTGCCTTAAGAGGTTTGCGTATCGTTGACATTCCAACTCAACATCTGATGCATTCCCATCGATATAATAGACGGAATTAAAGGGTAGCTTATCAAAAAGGTGCTCTTTTAAAAAATTCCCGAACAGCTGCCGGGCATTCTTATTCAATCCCACATATTCATCCATTTGAAATGCATTCACCTGGTTCCAACACACATCCTGCCGTTTCGATAGAAAAAATAGAAATTCATTTTGCGAAGGCGCCGCAGCAAAAATTACGTTTACAAAATCCTGTTTGCTGAGCAGTATATTTATTCTTTCTGCAACCGCAGTAGCGGCATCAGCCCCCATGGCCGGTCTTTCCTCGTGTATCCTTATTATTAAATTGTCAAACTTTCTCTCCTGTATCATTTCGGTTATACACTATTTTACCATTTATTATTGTTGTTTCAATAGTAATATTTTCATCGAAGATGAGAATGTCTGCATCTTTACCTTTCATCAATGAACCCTTCCTCTCTCCTACTCCAATGATTGCAGCAGGAGTGCTGGTGATCATTTGTACCGCCCCTGGTAAAGATAAACCTGCAAGATTAATCATAGTTCTAACCAATCGATCAGCAGTGGCCACACTACCTGCAAAACAACTACGATCGGGCAGCTTTGCTACACCGTCTTCAACAATTGCTTTGATCCCATTTTCCTTCCCGCCTAAAATAGTTTCATTTGCATTTGTTCCCGTTGCACGGATCGCATCTGTTATCAACGCTGTTCGTTCCACACCTTTAATTTTATGAGTCAATTTCAATAAAGCATCCGGCAAATGCACGCCATCAGCTATAATTTCTACCGTCATGTCATCAAGGAGATACCCACTTTCAATAACTCCGGCAAATCGGGAACAACCAACACGGGTTACGCCCGACATGGCCGAATAAAAATGAGTAATGTGTGTATACCCATTTTCAAAAGCTTCGATCACTTCCTTATATATAGCATCAGTATGTGCTATGGAAGGCAGAATACCTTTTGCTTGTAAATAGCGGCCAAAATCTAATGCTCCTTTTAATTCCGGTGCGGCGCTCCATCTTCTGATATTTCCTGATCTTGAAATTATTTCTTCATATTCTTCCGGGTCCGGATCCCGAATGAATTTTGGATCTTGTGCCCCTTTTTGATTCATGGCTATATAGGGTCCTTCGATATGCATTCCAAGAAATTGAGCCCCTGAATTATTTTGCTCATTTGCACGCTCATACATCGATAGCACCTGCAATAATTTTTGTTTTCCAGATGTCAAAGTGGTTGGAAGCATTGAAGTGGTTCCATACTTTGCATGCAGCCTGGCTATTTCCAGGAAAGCTTCGATGGTCCCATCCATAAAATCATGTCCACCTCCTCCATGTACATGTATATCAATAAATCCTGGCGACACATATTTCCCCCTGGCATCAATTTCAATTGCTCCGGGCAATTCTATATTACCCTCTGATACGTCCCTGATCGTTTCACCAATTACTATTACTGTTCCTCCCGGGATGATCCGGCTTGGAGTTAAGATTTTCCCATTAATTATTTTTAATTTCTCATTCATCTAATCGTGTTGTTCATATAGACCAGGTGATCATTTTCTTATTGAGAAGATCGTCCTGCAACCATTGAAAATAATTCATTCCATAAATCCTATGCTGATTGAAATTTAAATTACAAAAAAAATGGTAGGGCAAACCCTGTTGCCTGCAACAATCAAAGTACATGTAGAATCTGGCACTCCATCACCCAGTTTTTTTCCAACAGCTACCTGAAGAAAATAAACAACCAACCTGGAATTTGTTACATTAGAAGTATGCTAACACAAAAGGCTGCGATATTCAATTTTTTCCTCCCCATGCTGGCTCTTTTCTCTTCTTGTTCATCAGGAACACGACCGGCAAATGCAAATCCTGATCGAAAAATAAAGTTCAGCGGATATTCATGGACGGTAAGGAATACCCCGAATAAACAGGGACCGGGCCCAAATTATTTCAGCGATACCGATGTGAGTGTTGACAAGAATGGGTATCTCCACCTGTTTATCAAAAGAGATGCTGCAAGTGGAGAATGGTCATCAGCAGAAGTAACCGCTGATAATTTGTCGGGATTTGGTACCTATCAGTTCGTGGTCGAAGGCCCACTTGATAGGCTTGATAAAAATGTTGTGCTGGGTCTCTTCAACTATTCAGGGAATGATGGCCTTGACGAAATGGATATTGAATTCGCCCGATGGGGCAATGACAGTTATCCAAACCTGAACTATACCATCTGGCCGGCCCAGGCTAGTTTCAAGAACGCGTCCGCAGTGAAGGAACTTTCGCTCGGGTCCAACCTGAGTACACACTATTTCCGTCGCACTGTAGATTCCGTCGTATGCTCCAGTTTTAATGGCCCAACCCCTGCTCCTGATAAACTTATCTATTCTCATATATTTACCGGAAATACAGTTTCCATAAGTAAATTATCTATGCTCGTACATATCAATCTCTGGTTGTTCGATGGCCATCCACCTGCTGACAAAAAACCTGTCGAGATCATTATCAGGAGCTTCACCTACAAACCGTAATAGGAAAATAATGATGTTAAGCAAATTTGAGCTTTGCATTTTCCCCCACTTGGATTCCGCAAATCAAATTCTTGTTTTTTTAGTAAAAAACTACAAGAGACCGAATATAATCCAGTCTCTTTTCTCACGTCCAACAAACTTTATGTATTGAAATCAACGAAGTGATTTAAAAGCTCCACGCATTTCTTCAGTAAAAAGTTTAGGCTGTTCCCAGGCGGCAAAGTGACCACCTTTGTCGAGCTTGTTGAAGTAGATGAGGTTTGGATATGCCTTCACAGTCCAACTCCGTGGAGCTGCATAGATTTCGTCGGGAAAAACGCTAACTGCAACCGGGATGGTAACATTTCGTGGATCGAAAAAACCTCCCTTCGCAACTTGCGTGGTTTCCCAATAGAGACGAGCTGCAGAGATACCTGTATGAGTAACCCAGTATAAGGTAATATTGTCAAGGATATCATCCCGGGTAAGACCCTCTTTCTGTCCAGCGAAAACTCGTGCTATGAGCTCATAGCTGCGGATATCATGATCCAACATCCATCCAGCCAGGCCAATGGGTGAATCTTCAATTCCGTAAAGTGTCTGTGGACGGAGTCCCATCTCCTGAGCGTACGCAATCCCCTTTGTAAAGAATGTGTTCAACTGCTGGTATGCATTCTGTTCGTCGGCC
>Ga0193726_1000924_pt1 | contig 26271 bp, 25 predicted proteins | sample H2c1metaG_FD_144928 | JGI IMG/M metagenome (GOLD analysis project Ga0193726, IMG submission 144928) | Soil microbial communities from a riparian zone of the East river system, Colorado, United States - H2c1 | ecosystem: Environmental > Terrestrial > Soil > Riparian zone | place: USA: East River...
GCCCGATCCCGAACTCGATCCACACGGATTCCGATCCAACGCATAAGGATTCCGCGTCAGCCCACCGCGTCCGCTCCAGCCGCTTGTCGAATGGCTTGAGCGAATATTTGCCCACTCGCTCGGATTCGTTTTGCCCAAAATCACGGCGCCCGCCGCGCGCAGTCGCTGAGCCACAAACGAATCCTTCAGCGGCTTCGCGCCTACCAGTGCAAGCGAACCGGCGGTGGTCATCATGCGGTCGGCCGTGTCAATGTTGTCCTTAATAAGGATAGGAATTCCGTGCAGCCGCCGCGACGGCTCCGAACCGGCGATGACGGCTGTCGATGTGCGTTCTTTATCCAGCGCATCCGCGATCGCTAGCGCATCCGGATTTACCTCAATCACGCTATTGATTCCGGGCCCGCGCTTGTCAATTTCTTTTATGCGAGCCAAATATTTTTCGGTGATGGATCGCGCCGTATATTTTCCGGACTTCATCCCATCTTGAAGCTCGCCAATCGTGATCTCGTCAAACTCAAATGCAGCCACTGGGGTCGGCGTAGGTCCAAAGGCTTCCGCTGGCTTCTCATTCCGCGTCACTTCCACAAATGACTGCGTCGCGCTCAATCCCGGCGCAAACGCGGCGGCAACTCCGCCAACCAATGCCGTTTTCAAAAACTTGCGTCGTCCGCTGATAACTTCGATCTTCTTTGTCATTTCGATTCGCCTCGCCCCCAAAAAAATTACGCGCCGCCATAGTACGCCAATCCGTCTCCTCGCAACACTCGCTGTTGCGGTTCGTCCTTCTTTGCGAGTAGCAAAGACCGGATGGAGCCCTCAACAATTACTGAATTCGAGGAAGTTTTTCGGGCGTTCCTTCGCGTAGCCGAATTGCGGGAACTTCATACGAGGCGATGTCAATTAGATGGTTCTCACAAGATAATTTAAAATGTTGAATCGGCTCAGTGTGGGCACCCGTGTTGCGCGCAAGATGATCGAGAAAATGCGACTTCGTATAAATGCTAAATCGGTTGCCAGAATAGATCTCATCCTTGTTATCGCCACAAGAACCGATCATTTCTTCAGTCACCAGATATGCGACGTACCGTTTCCAGTACAACTCGAAGGTTTTGCAGCCATCGACCGACTCAATTGGCCACGAGTCCTTTAGAAGAACCGCCAATTCGGGATGCTCGGGTGCCGATGGAACGATCCCCAGTCGATTCACTACTGGCTCTTGCACAACAATTCGCAAAGAATTGTCCTTCGGCTCTGAGATCTCTCGAAGAAATAGATATTTGACCGAGTTTAAAGAATCAAATTCTGGATTCAGAAGCACTTGTTCTCCAATCATTGCTCTGAGCACGCTAATTGTAATGCACTCCGTGCGTTTCAAACCCTTCTTCCGAATATGCTAAGGTATTTAATCCAGTCGGCGTCATCGTTGCTACTGACATCGAACACGCATGCCCAAGAAGAAATCCAAATCCGCCGCAACCGTTTCGTCCGAAGTGACTGAGCGCACCTATTCGCCCGATCCGCTCACGGATTTACAGCCGGTCGTTTCCGATCACGATGTTTTAGACGATCCCGAAATTGTTGAGCATCCCGCGGAATTTGTCGGCGGCTCACAGTCGATTCGCGTCTCTACAATTGAGGATGAAATCGCGGCGGACGTGGACGATCGGCCGACGATTAAAGATATTTTCGGCCCCGGCGGACTTCTGAAGCAGTGCATGCCGCAGGGATACGAGCATCGTCGTTCGCAATTGGAAATGGCGGAAATCCTGGAGAAAGCTTTTCAGAAAAGGCAGCATGCCATCGTCGAAGCCGGCACCGGCACGGGCAAGACTCTTGCGTATTTAATCCCCGCTATTCGCAGTGGCAAGCGCATTGTAATTTCCACGGCCACAAAATCTTTGCAGGAGCAGCTTTTCTCCAAAGACATTCCATTTCTTCAAAAACATTTTGCACCGAATTTGAAAGTGGCTGTCATGAAAGGCCGCAGTAATTTTTTGTGCCGCTCGAAAGTGCATTTCATGGAAGGTCAGCCCGTCTTGAAAGGCATGGACGAAGTAGATTGGTTTTCCCAAATCGCCGACTGGGAAAAAGTTACGGCTACAGGCGATCGCGCCGAGTTGAATTTCCTCCCAGATGATGCCGACCTATGGCACCGACTCGACGCGCGCCGCGAAGCCTGCACCGGACAGAAATGCCCGGAGTTCAACAATTGCTTCGTCACGTTGATGCACCAGCGTGCCGCGGATGCCGATATTGTGATCGTGAATCACCATTTATTTTTTGCCGATCTCGCGCTGCGTCAGGATGATTTCGGCAGCATTCTTCCGGAATATGACGCCGTAATTTTCGACGAAGCTCACGAAATTGAAGACGTTGCCGGAGACTATTTCGGCCGCCAAACTTCCAATTACCGCTTTGAGGAACTGGCGCGCGACGCCGAAAATGTTTTGCGCATGATGAAAGAAGGTCCGCCGTCATTGATGCGCCGTGCTTCACGGATTCGTGAACGCGCACGCACATTTTTTGAAGCGTTTCCTCCGCGCGAAGGCCGCTCGCCATTCGAGCTTGCCGAACGCGAGCATTTCCTAGAGCAAAATCACGAAGCGTATGACGGTGTTCTGCAAGCGCTGAAAGCATTTGAGACCGAAATTGCGGCATTGCCGAACAAGCCTGAAGAATTCATCAATATGGCGCGCCGCAGTTTTGAGCTACGCAAAGAAACTGAATTTCTGATGGAATCGTCCGAGCACAATTACGTTTATTGGATGGATCGCCGCAACAAGGGAGTTTTTCTCGCCGCCACTCCCATCGACGTGAGCGGAATTCTTCGCGAACATCTTTTCGAGCGTTTCGATACCGTCGTTCTTACTTCCGCCACGCTCGCCGTCGGAGGACGTTTTGATTTTCTGAAGCAGCGGCTGGGCGTCCCCGTCGCGCTCGAAAAAGTTCTGCCCACTGAATTCGATTACAAAAATCAGGCGCTTTTATATATTCCGAATCGCATGCCGGATGTTCGCGATCCTTCGTTTTCAGCGAAGGCCGCTGAAGAAATTACTCGCATGTTGGAAATTACTCAGGGCCGCGCGTTCTGCCTTTTCACCAGCTATAACCAGATGAAGGATGTTTACGCGCGTGTTTTGCAGACGGTCGATTTTCCGCTGCTGCTCCAGGGGACATCGCCCCGTCCTGCGCTGCTTGAAAAATTCCGCAACACTCCCAACGCCGTTTTATTTGCCACATCCAGTTTCTGGCAGGGCGTGGACGTGCCGGGCGATCAACTTTCGTGCGTAATCGTTGATAAACTCCCGTTCGCTGTGCCGAGCGATCCGATTGTTGCCGCTCGTGTGAAAACTTTGCAGGAAGAAGGACGCAACGCTTTCAGCGAATATCAAGTACCGGAAGCGGTGCTTTCGTTGAAACAGGGATTTGGAAGACTGATTCGCGCGCGCACCGACCGCGGCATTCTCGCGATTTTGGACAACCGCATCGAGCGCATGCAGTATGGTAAAATCTTTATTGCGTCGCTTCCTGCTTATTCCATCACACGTGACATTCAGGAAGTAGAACGCTTCATGCAATCGCATCCCTGAACATCTTGTGCGCGAATTATTGCCTAAGAAAGGTTTTGAATGTTTGAAGTCAGCGTAGACGAAACTTTTTCCGCCGGGCACGCTCTGCGCGGATACAAAGGCAAGTGCGAGAATCCGCACGGCCACAATTATAAAGTTCGGCTCACGGTGCAAGGGCCGCAACTGGATTCGATTGGATTGCTTTTTGATTTCGTATATTTGAAGAAAGTTTTGCATGCCGTGATCGATGGAATGGATCACAAATATTTGAACGATCAGCCGCCATTCATCGAGTTGAATCCTTCGGCTGAAAATATTGCGAAATACTTGTACGACGAAGTTGCTCGTGGATTGAAAGAAATTGCGCCGGCAGCAGAAGCGTCGTCGATCGACGCGAAAAATGCGCCGCGGATCACGAGTGTAACCGTGTGGGAAACGGATATTACGGCGGCAACGTATCATCCGTAATTTGGTGCAGTTAGGAACAATGACATGAATCGAGCATTCCTGGTCATTATTATTCCCGCAGCGCTCGTGCTTACGGCGTACTTTCTTCTGGCCGCCTATGCTGGAGTGCAACTGACTTACGCGCGAGCAATCGGCGGACTGGCCGGATTTGGCATCGCAATTTATTTGGTGAACGCTTACGACCGCAAACGCAAAGCGCGAAGAAATTCTGTAGCGGCTCCTGAAATAAAATCCGACGCGAATTCCCGCTAAAGTTATGGTTATCACAGAAATTTTCCGCTCGATTCAAGGTGAAGGAACTCGCGCGGGTTTGCCGTGTATTTTTGTCCGCCTCACAGGATGCAATTTGCGTTGTACGTGGTGTGACACGGCGTACGCTTTCTATGGCGGCAAACAAATCACCATCGATGAAGTTTGCGAGAGGGTGCGCGAACTCGCTCTGCCTTCAACTGTGAGTGGAAGCGAAATTCGTCTAGTGGAATTGACCGGCGGCGAACCGTTACTTCAGCCAGAAGCTATTCCGCTATCCGAAAAACTTCTTGCCGCAGGTTACTCGGTGATGATCGAAACCAGTGGCGAACGGTTCATCGGAAAATTGCCTCGCGAAGTAATTAAAATTGTGGATGTCAAGTGTCCTGATTCCGGCGCGGCGGGCACTTTTGACTTCGCGAATCTCGAAGCGCTCGGCCCGGCGGACGAAATTAAATTTGTGATTGCCAGCCGGCGCGATTATGAATTCGCGCGAGAGTTTACGGCGCAACATTCACTTGCAACAAAAGTTCACCAAGTGATTTTTTCTCCGTCCTCTCCAGACCCGGCCGGAAAATGGCCCGGTCTAGAAGCACGCGAATTGACCGAATGGATTCTCGCCGACGGAGTTCCGGTTCGGCTCGGCCTTCAACTTCACAAATTCATCTGGGATCCTTCCATGCACGGCGTTTAGTTTCGCACTAATCTACCGCCGGAACCGAATGATGCTCGTGCGTGATGGTCCATTGCCCGTTGATTTTGCGAAGGCCGATCGTCAGGCGAAAATTCAATCCCTTTGGCTCACCGTTGATTCCGGGTTCAGCACAACGCATTGTTGCGACGGCGAAGGCGACGTCGCTGCCGGCGGTGATATTCATTTCGGTGATGTCGAACGGAATTGGATCGCTCGACCAGGAAAAGAATAAGTCCCACGACTTTTTGTAGGCTTCGATTCCTTTTAATTGAAATGGTGGAGGAACGTCGAACATCACGAAGTCGGAAGAATGATTTCGGAGGATTCCTTCATAATCTCTGCGTCGCACGGCCGCGGTCCACAATTCGATCACGTTGCGAATCGCCGATTCGTTTCCTGATTCAGTTTGCTTCTCCACCATCCGGGAATTCCTCCAAGTCGAATTGCTCACGCACTGAGATGCGGCGAGAATTGTCCGCGTTGTGTGGTCTGCTGCAGCCGCATTTGGGCGATGCACGGAAAGGCCTAGCCTCTAAATAGGCGAGCTACACATACCGTGCGGTGTGGCGAAATAATGCGATGGGTTATACTTTGCGTTCGATGGTGAACGCGGGAAAAAAATCGAAGGCCGTGGTCTTGCTTAGCGGCGGAATGGACTCTTGTGTTACGGCGGCGATTGCGCGGCTGACGCATGATGTCTCGTTGCTCCATGCGAGTTATGGCCAGCGGACGGCTCGTCGGGAGCGGTGCGCGTTTGATGCCATCGCGGATTTTTATGGAGTGAGCGAGCGGCTGGCAGTGGAGCTGAATTATTTTTCGGCGATTGGCGCTTCAGCTTTGACGGATTCGCGGATTGCTGTGCCGGAGCGGCGTCCTCTACACAACGACGCGCCACAGAATGTTTTGCAACCGAGCGAAATTCCTGTAACCTACGTCCCGTTTCGCAATGCGCACTTTCTTTCAGTGGCGGTAAGCTGGGCGGAGGCGATTGGCGCGAATGCGGTTTACATTGGCGCGGTCGCGGAGGACAGTTCAGGGTATCCGGATTGCCGGCCGGAATATTACCGCGTGTTTCAGGAATTGGTGAAAGTGGGAACGCGGCCGGAAACGCGGATTGAAATTGCGACGCCGGTGATCGGGATGCGGAAGAACGAGATTATCCAGTGTGGCATCGAACTCGATGCTCCGCTGCATCTAACATGGTCGTGCTACCAGGGAGAAGATTTAGCGTGCGGAGTATGCGATAGTTGCGTACTGCGCTTGCGGGCGTTTGCTCAGGCCGGACGCTCGGACCCTATCGCGTATCGAGCGCAAGTTGAGAGATAATAGTTCAAGATTACAGACGCAGAGCTTGCGGGAATAAAGAACCCGCGCCGCCGGGGGCGGTGTCTAAGTCTGTCAGGAGGACGAAAGTGAGAAATAAAATTTTGAGAATTGTGGGAATGATGCTGGCCGGTGCGACGTGCGCCGGGCTGGGGATGACCATTATTGCGGAACGCGCGGCGGCGCAGGACAAGGCTCCAGCGGCAGCGCCCGTGGGCGCAGGTCAAATCCTTGGCGTGGTGAAGGATGGAGACGGCAAGCCGATCGTTGGTATGACCATCGTTCTTGAGCCGGAAGGCGGTTTGCAAATTGAACTGACCACCAGTGCGGAAGGAAAATTCGCGAAGCCAGGATTGCCGGTGGGAACTTACATCATCACGTACAAGCAGGAAGAAAAGACGATTTATAAGGCGCGCGCAAACGTCGCCAACGGAAAAGATACCGTCGCGAATCTGGTAACGAACGATCAGAAGGTGATCGAATTCCAGAAGATGATGAAGAAGCAATTGGACGATGAAGCGCAGTACGGCAAATTGAAGACTCACTTCACCGCCGGCAACACAGCGCTCGACGAGGAGAAGGCCGCGAAAGCTGATTGGACGAAAGCGTCCGCTGCGGATCGCCCCGAAATTCAGGGCAAAATAGAAGCGGCTGGGTCAAAGGCGCTGGCGGAATATCAGCAGGCGCTCACTGCCGTGACGGATCCAGCCGACGTGAAGAACAAAGCGGCTGTGTTCGCGCAAATGGCGGTGGTATACGAAACCGAAGGGAAATTTGAGGAAGCAGCTGCGGCATATCAACAGGACGTAGCTGCGCGGCCTGACCCGGGCGCCTATAACAACTTGGGGAACGATCTGGCGAAGATTGGAAAAATGGACGAGGCGCGTGCCGCGTACGATCAAAGCGCGGCGCTCGATCCCTCGGGTGCGCCACTGGCGTACCGGAATTTCGCGGTGGTGTTATTCAACGCGGGAAAATTGAAGGATTCGCCGGCCGCGGATCTTCTTAAGAAAGCTACTGAAGCCGAACCGAATAATCAGCAGGGATGGTTCCTGCTGGGCGCGGCGCTCGCGGCAAACATGTCCGTGGAACAAGTAGGGGAAAAGATTAATTTCAAATTTCCTTCGGGAACCGCAGAAGCATTTCAGAAGTGTATCGATCTGGATCCGAAGTCGCCGATGGCGGAACTTTCACGCAAGAATCTGGAAGACCTGAAGCAATACGGATTGGGCGTGGATACGAAGGCAACGGCGCCGAAGAAGAAGAACTAGAAACCACGAAGTTTGGAAGCATAAATTTTCGCGGGCGGGCAATCGTTCACGTGGATGTTTAACGTAAGCGACTACTCGCCCGTTTTTTTGCGCTGGCCAGCAAGTCATTCGATCTGGAATTTCAGATACCACAGAAAAAGTAATGGCGGGGGCGCGGAAGCGTTCCTGCCGTTTCGTTCTAGTGGAAGATCGAGAGTGACGTTGCGAGGAGGCGGACCGCAGACGTCCTCAGGATGAGGGCGTATCGGGATGCAGCCGAGAAGTCGTCCTTGGCGCAAGCGATTAACGTCAATGGATCGGTCGTACATTCGCGCCGGCCGAGCGGATCATTCAACCGAAAATTTCGGATCGCATACGAACAAAAAGGCAGGAACGCTTTCGCGTTCCTGCCTTAATCTTGCGCGCGCCGGGATAATGCGCGGTAAAAAGTTTATGCGATGTTGTTGGCCAGACGCTTGCGGCGAAGCAGTCCGAGTCCAATCAGTCCGCTGCCGAGCAACAGATATGTCGAAGGTTCCGGAGCGTTTGTCACGCCGCCTGTTGCAAGGTCCGTGAAATTCGCGCCGTCCAAGCTGAACTGAGTAGAGTCACCGTTGCAAGTGGCGGCATCGGAGCAGATATTTCCGGCCGAAAAAACGATCGTTATGAACGGAGCTACTGTGCTGCCGCTCGTTGCGAACGTAGCCGCAAATTCCCCCCCGCCCAGGTTCATCATCGACCCTGCGATGAGGGACGAGAACGAAACCGTCGTGGGGACGCCCGTTCCGGTTCCCAGCGTAAAGGAGCCGCCGGTAACGTCGCCCGTTGCATCAATGGTGACGCTCCCTGTCAATGAAGATCCGTTGGTGAATGTGCCAGTGACATTAAAAATGGTGTCCGCATGTGCCGGAGTCAGGCCCATAACGAATACCGCGACACCCAATATAAGAGCGTATTTGGTAAAACGCAAAAACTTGGAATTCTTCACAATTCCTCCCGAGGCCTGAATTAAGGAATCCGCCGTCTCCGGCTAGACTCCAGGTATCAAATCCGCATAACTAGGGGCAATTGGCATGCCAAAAGCATGTTCCGCAGTGAAACTTTGTTAAGTCTATTATTTTGTTATAGTTAGCTAATTTTCAGTTAAAATTGACAGGTCGGCAAGCAATTGCCCACGGGACAAGCCTCTGGTCCAAATGAGCAATACTGTTCCTAAGGACAGGTACAGTAGTTGGTACAGGTCTGGAACCCCGGGCGACGCAACCACGAGAGCGGTTCCTCGTAGCCGAGGGAAGTAGGTTGGGGAGGCAGGCGATGGGGCAAGCGGAGACAATTCTTCTATGGGCCAAAGAGCAATTCCACCAGTAGACTTGCCGAAGCGTGGGGCTTCTCTTGCGCCGGTTAACCGGTGCCGTTAGAATGAAGTAGGTTTTCTCGCGCAACCCTGAAGTTTCCCCGGCTCGTACCGAGCACGATTTCTGCGAGAATGGTTGGGCACGGGAAGGAAGTGTATGTCCGCAGGAATTTCACTCAACAGCCTGGTGGTAGCCGTAAAGGAAAACCTTTCCTGTGCGCTGGGAGAAGAGACTGCCATTCTCCAGATGCGCAGCGGCGTTTATTATGGACTGGACCCGGTGGGCGCGCGTTTGTGGAATTTGCTGCTTGAGCCGCGCACTGTCGAACAGCTGCGCGAAACTCTGCTCGCCGAATACGACGTTGAACCGGATCGCTGCGAAGAAGATCTGCTGGCGCTGCTTGAAACACTGCACTCGAAAGGTTTGATCGAGATCCGCAGTGAATAAATTGCGAAGATTCCGAAATCTTTCTGCTACCCGGAAAAATAATCTGTTGTGTGCGATGGTGCTGCTGCCGATCACCGGTGCAGCGTTTCGCGTTATAGGTTTCCAGCGCTGGAAGTCCATAGTGGCAATTGCGATTCCGCGCGAGATTCCGTTGAGGGTGGTGACTCCTGACGTGCTGGCGGAATCCCGCGAAGTAGCGCGGATCGTTGCGGTCGCGGCGCGCGACGGAATTTTTCACGGCAAATGTCTGGAAAAATCTCTCGTGCTTTGGTTTCTGCTTCTACGCAAACGCATACCGGCCGAACTGCGCATTGGAGTTCGCCAGTCTGAAAAAGGTTTTGAAGCGCACTCGTGGGTCGAGGTGCAAGGAACGATTGTGAATGACGCTGAAGATCTGGTTCAAAACTATGTTCCGTTTCACGGGGACATAGCCGGTCTGGGAGTCGAAAAACGATGAGCGGAATTGTCGGTATTGTGAATCTGGATGGAGCGCCGGTCGACCCGGAGCTGCTTTCCGCAATGACGCGGTTCATGGCCTTTCGTGGTCCGGACGGACAGAAAACATGGCGTGAAAGCTCAGTTGGATTTGGACACACAATGCTTCGCACGGCACCGGTAGTCGACGGCGACGAGCAACCGTCGAGTCTCGATGGAAAATTATGGATCGTCGCCGACGCACGGATTGATGCGCGCGCCGAGTTGATCGAAAAGCTTCGTTCCAAAGGCAGCGCGGTTTCTCTCGCGGATCCGGATCATCAATTAATTTTGCACGCGTATCGTGCGTGGGGATCAGAGTGCGTTGAACATTTGATTGGCGATTTCGCATTTGCAATTTGGGACGCGGAAACGAGGAAGCTCTTCTGTGCACGGGATCATTTTGGATTCAAGCCGTTTTATTATGCGCAGATTCGGAACTCTTTTATTTTCAGCAACACGCTGAATTGCCTGCGAATGTTTCCGGGCGTTTCGGATGAATTGAATGAACTGGCGATCGCCGATTTTCTATTGTTTGATTTAAATCAGGATTTGGGCACTACGGTTTTTGCCGACATCATGCGGCTTCCTCCCGCACATGCGCTGGAATGCAAAGAAACTGAAGTTTCAGTGCGCCGATATTGGACATTGCCTGAATCCGAAGCTGTTTACTTTAAACGCCCGCAAGAATGTCTGGAACAATTTCGTCAAGTACTGGACGCCGCAGTGGGCGATCGCCTGCGGTCCAATACTGCTTGTGTGGCGCTGAGTGGCGGAATGGATTCAACAACCGTTGCAGCGAGCGCGCGAAGGATTTTGGATCGGCGCGGCCCCTCGGACTTATGGTCGTACACGCTGGTTTACGATAGTGTTGTTCGGAGCGAAGAAGGCTACTACAGCGGGTTGGTTGCCAAGGTGCTTCGGATCGACGTGAAGCAATACATCGGGGATCAGGGCAAGCTCTACGGCGAATATGACAAGCCGGATTTTACGACGCCGGAGCCGGCGCATTCTCCAATGGGATATTCCGGGGTCAGCCCAGTTCCAGATATTGCCGCGCGCGGAAGGATTGTCTTGACGGGCATGGGGGCCGATCCACTTCTTGCGAGTTTGCGGAGTGAACACGTCCGGCAGTTGATCAAGGCGAGACAGTTGGGCCGCCTTGCGAAGGATCTCGCAACATATTTTTCCGCCGAAGGCAGATTCTCAAGACTTTATCTTCAAGGCGCGTGGGGTAGATTGTTCCAGCCGCGGGAGGTAAGTGAGCAATACCCTCCGTGGCTCAATCCGGAATTTGAAAAACGTCTGAACCTGCGCGAGCGATGGAATCAGATAAATGCGATCCCGCAGCCCACCCATTCCGTGCGGTCCGTAGCCCAAAACGCTATGAAATCGCCCAGATGGCCAAGCCTTTTCGAGGCCGGTGATCCGGGCACGACTGGTTTTCCGATGGAAGTGCGCCAGCCTTTTTTTGACTTACGTGTAGTCAACTTTCTTCTCGCGTTGCCGGCGCTGCCTTGGTGTGCGGATAAAGAAATCCTGCGTCAAGCTTCGCGCGGCATCTTGCCGGATCTGGTTCGGCGACGCAGAAAGTCACCGCTACCTGGCGACCCGATAAATGCCGCCCTGCAGCGTCCGGAAACCGCGTGGGTGGACAGCGTGAAACCGGCTCCTGGCCTATGTTCCTATGTGGAACAGAGCCGGATTCCTCACCTTTTCGGCATAAAAGATACAGTAATCTCCTGGGTACATCTAAGGCCAATTAGTTTGAATTTTTGGTTGCAAAGGCGTCAGCCGATGGACTATAGTTTTGTGAGGAAATCGGATGGAGGCAGTTAATGAATCAAACTAAAGAACAACTTGAACCGCGGAAGAAATCATACCAAACCCCTACGCTGCGAGTGTATGGTGAGCTACATGAAATCACTCAAGCCTCAAATCCGACTGGAATGATGATCGATGGGCGAAGTCCGTATCTCGCAGATCGAACGCACTAACCCTTTTGCGAGAAGCGTTGCCCTCCAGTTATTTTGTTTACGGACTTAGGCTTCTTGCAAATGTTCCCCTTCCCGGTCTTCCCATTGTAAGTATGCCGCACAGCGAAACTGAAGTTAGGATTCTGCTGAAGGAAAAGTCGCGCATTCTTCCCCTTTTTTCTACGTCGTCGGAAATCTTTTATAGCAGCCCGTACTGTAATGATGAGGGAAAGCCTGTCCTTCGTGTTGGCATGCTTGATAAAAACTCTTTCATATTCTTCTATTCGGATGGCTTGCGCTTTGCGTTAGCGCGAGACGGGCGTGAGGTTGTAGGCGACTGGCCGGATGACTACTCGCTGGAAGATGCGGCGACCTATTTGCTTGGACCCGTCCTGGGATTTGTTCTACGGCTCCGCGGTATCGTGCCACTGCATGCCAGTTGCGTGGCCATGGACGGCCGAGCCATTGCGTTCCTCGGTGCTCCCGGAGCCGGGAAATCCACGACGGCTGCAGCCTTTGCGCGGTTAGGCTATCCCGTCGTTTCGGAAGACGTCGTTGCCCTCAGCGACAATGGTGATTCATTTTCCGTGCAGCCGGGCTACCCACGAATCAACCTGTGGCCAGAATCGGTTGAAGCCATGTTCGGCGCAGAAGACGCGCTGCCTCTTGTGACGCCGGACTGGGGGAAACGATTCCTTGCGGTCGGTCAAGAAGGACTGCTCTTTCAGCGCGAGTCTTTACCGCTTTCGGCGATTTATTTTTTGGGTGAGAGAGATTCGCAAACTCGGATTCCCATCATCGCGCCACTAGAAGGAATGGCGGCGTTAATGACGTTGGTGGAGAACACGTACGTGAATTACGTTCTGGATGATTCGATGCGCAGTCATGAATTTGACGTGCTCGGGCGCTTGGTTTCCAAAGTTCCCGTGTTGTCGGTTCGTGCTTCCAACGATTCCGCGCACCTGCCAGATTTGTGTAGGAGAATTGCGGAAGACGCCGGGGAACGGCTCAATACTCAGTTTTCTGAGCATGCAAAATGAAATGGCTAACAAAGAACCTGAAGAAACGTTTTCGTCGCGCCTTACGGCATCCAAAATACACAGCTAAAGCCCTGCTTGATGAATTGATCGGCAAAGACGAACGGTTCCTGGCTGCCATTTTCAATTCCACACCTCAGCAAGTGCGAAGTTTTCTGAACGAACCTTCAGAGCGACGGGATTTCGCAGACTATATGAAATCGTGTGATTCAATTCTGGCGACGGCGCATCACCCCGGCAACGACCCGTACGCGAAAAAACTGCTCATTCAATATGCGGCGGTTCGCGCCTTTAAACCTGAAGTAATTGTCGAAACAGGAGTAGCCAATGGAATCTCGTCTACTCATCTGCTGCTGGCTTGTAAGCTGAATGAACGGGGACATGTGTATTCGATTGATATCGACAACGGCGAGTACATTCCGCCTGGCAAGTCTACTGGGTGGATTGTGCCGGATGACTTGAGAGAAAGATGGACGCTGCTGTTGGGCGACGCGAGGGAAATACTTCCCCAATTATTGTCGCAATTGAGAAGCATGGACATTTTTATTCATGACAGCCTGCACACCTATGAACATATGAAATTCGAGATCACCTTGGGCTACTCTCATATTCGCTCGGGCGGGATTCTTCTTGTTGACGACAAAAACTTCAATTCCGCATTCGCGGAGTGCGTCGAAACTCTGCATCCCGCAATGACAAGCGTGATTCGGAACATCGGCATAATGAAAAAACAATAGAGATCTGTCGGTCCGGATTTGTAGAAAAACTGAATCGTCGATACTTTTTCAGGTGTGTGAGCGAAGACAGTAATTCGTATTTGGATTTGATATAGTGTGGGTTCGCCGCATTGCCCCTGCGTAATTATGGAAGAAAATGCTCAATCTGTGAGTGCCGGTCGGAAGCCTGCCGATGAAGCATCAGAGAATTCCGCCGCAAGTTTTGCAAAAAATGGCTTCCTCGTTCTGAGAGGCTTTGTAAATAATCCAGCTTTAACGTTTCTGTACGAATACGCCTCGAAGGCCGCCGAATTTGGAAAAACGAATTTGGATGATCCGCAAGTTCCCAATACGCCGAGCCAGTATGGTGACGCAATCATGGAATCGCTGATGGAAGGATTGCTGCCGCGCCTTGAAATCACAACTGGAATTAAATTAGACCCAACGTATGCCTATTTTCGAGTTTATAAGCATGGGGACGTATTGAAGCGGCACACGGACCGGCCAGCGTGCGAAGTCAGCGTGACGCTCAGCCTTGGATACAGCGCCAATGCCGACGGAAATACTAACCGAAAAAATGTTTGGCCGATCTGGATCGAGCAAAGCGGAGTCGCGCAAAGTTTCGCGCTTGAACCCGGTGACGCGTTAGTCTACAAAGGTGTGCAGACGCCACACTGGCGTGAAAGTTTTTCGGGCGAGCGCGCCGCACAAGTTTTTATGCACTATGTAGATCAGAATGGTCCGTTCAAGGATTGGAAACTAGATAAGCGGGCAGCTTTGTCTACTACTGCCGTAACTCGCCAGATCATGAGCGGGTTTGGTATTTCCGGCACGAACACTTAAGGAATTTAAAAGCGCGGATCAGCGGGACGAACCTGGAGGTTTCCTAGCAATGCCACTTTCATTTTCTGCGCGAATCGCGGCGCTACCGGAAGTAATGTACCGGACCGTCGGCGACGAAGCCGTGCTTCTGAACATGAAGAAGCAGTCCTATTTCGGTTTGGATCCAGTGGGCGCGCGAATGTGGGCGGTGCTCAACGAGTCCGCGTCGATTCAAACGGCGCTGGAATCGCTGCTGAAGGAATACGAAGTGAGCGAACCGCAGTTGAGGACGGATTTAGAAGCTTTTGTCGAAAAACTTCTTGAACTAGGTTTGGTGGAAACGCATCCCGCCGGATAGTCAGATTTCACTTCATGCCTAACGCCAATTTTTTCCGAAGCCTGGGGCTATTCGCTCAAGAAAATTTTCTTGAGCCGGATTTTTGCGCGCAACTTCGGGAGCAGATCTCAGTTGGAAAATCGGAAGCGGCAACTATCGTCGAAGAAAAAACGGAAGCAGTATTGGCGGAAAGCGTCCGTAAAGTTTCGAGCGTTGATGTGGAACGATCTCTGGAAGCTCAAACGAGGGATCGCCTGCTCGCCGTCATGCCGGCTTTGCAGAATCATTTCAAGGTTTCGCTCGACAAATGCCAGGGCCCCGAATTTCTCAAGTATGGCGTAGGATCTTTTTATCTGCCCCACAAAGATGGGAATCCAAGCGGCCACGCAAAAGTCGCCAGCCGGCGCGTTTCGGCCGTGATTTTTCTGAATGCGCAGTCGAAGGAACCCGTTGCCGGCGCACATTGCGGCGGCTCTTTGACTTTCTATGGATTGATGGACGGCCCGGATTGGGGAAAGATGGGATTTCCTCTGGAGGCTGAGACCGGACTGTTAATTGCTTTCCGCTCCGATGTGGTTCATGAAGTGCAGCCGGTAACCTTCGGAGAAAGATTTAGCATTGTTAGTTGGTTCACGTCCAAAGAGTAAGCGCAAATTCCTCTATCGTTCCGCGCCGGGTAGTTCGAGCTGGCATCGTTGAACTTTTATTCCACCGATTGCAGGATTTTCGCCGGGAGTGCGATACGTTTCGACCACGGCATGGTCATTTTGATAAATCGTTTCACCACAAATCAGCGGCGATGGAGCGTCAAGCGCCTCGCCTTCCTGTTCTGAAGATGGCGTGAGGTTGAAGACGGGTGCGCGGCCGCGCAGATCGAGTGGAGTTAACACCACGGCTCGCGGCGCATAGAAATTCGCCCAGCGTCCACCGGAAATATATAGAACGGCATCGCGCGGCAACATGCGATCCAGCACTTCAAAGTCGTGCGTGAGCGCCACATAGCGTTCAAGAAAAGCGCTTCGCGGTGTGAGTCCGCTCACAACTTCAGCGAAAGGTCTCGCGTAGTAGATCTGGAATGCCAACCAGGGAATTCCCGCGAGCACGAGGATCCAGCGGCTCGAACTCGCGAGCCGGTGGCCGAGATGCCTCCACGCGGTAGAAAAATTTTCCGCGGCATCTCCGCTAGCGAAAGTTAGAACGGCCGCGAGTACCACGACATATTCCAACCCGCCCAGAAAACGGATATCAAAGTGAAATTTCCATGCGACGATTGCTCCCTGGAAGAAAAGCAAAGCTGCTGCCAGTCTGCTGGTCTTATTTCCACGCAAAGCTGTCCACAGAATCCATGCAATAGAAATAAAAAATACCGGCGAGAATCCGATGATAGCGTAGCGCGCGTTCGGAATCAGAGTACTAAGGTCGAAGGCCTGGAGCTGATGCGTTAGTCGCAGGGCGCTCGGTGGAAACGGACTGTGGCCGAGCACGTTGGCGAGCACAGGCCCCCAGAAAGATCCAGATTCGACGTACGTCCAGATCATCAGCGGCAGGTGGAGAACGATCCATGGAAGAAGCGCCAGCGCGATCACATTTAAAAATTTTGTTCCGGCATCTTTTTGTCGAATTGCGCTGACGATGATCAACATACTTGCGACCAGCGAAAGTGGTACGAGCGAAATTTTCGTGGAAGCAGCGAGCGCCGCGGCGGTACTCAGTAAGAATGCGTAGCGGTAAGGGCCAAGAACGTCCATCAGAATGGCTGGCCGCAAGATGCCTGCCAGCGCGACGACCGTAGCCAGATCACCCAACGCGTGCGCGCCGCCGGTTGTATGCCAAACAGTTGCATATATTCCAACGGCGCAAAGCGATCCGCAAAGCAATGACAGACGGCGCTGCTTTGTTGCATCCGTTAGAAAACCAATTACGAAAAGCAAAAGCGCCACAGAATATCCCCAGCTCAAAACATTTCCCGCGTCCGGCGCGCCGGAAGCATGGGCGACACTCAGCGAAACTTGATAATGCATCTGCGGAACGATCGCCGATTCAATGGGCAGCAAATAAAAATGTAAACCGCCGTCCTCAACGATCCGCTTAGGCACCAACATGTGATAGTAGAGTTCGTCGATCTTTGTGGAAGGCGCCAGGGCCACCACGAGATTGGTGAACACAGCCAAAAGTAAAATCGCGGTGATGATCTTGTCGGATCGGAATATTCCACCAATTGTTTTCCCGGTTCCACTATCGAAAAAAAACACGTGACCAACAATTGCCAGGCCTGCGAAGAACCACGCAAGGAGTCGAAGCACGGCCGCGGAGCCGAAGCCGGAAAGCAACGCGATTTCCACGAGAAGGCTTACGGCGGCCTGGCCAGTCAACGCGGCGAGCGCAAGTTTCCAATACCAGGTTAAATTTCGTACGCCGGTGAGCCGCAAAAACAATTTGCCGACGCCTGATATTGCGAAGACAGCAATCAGCCCCTTGAGCAGGGGAATGAGAAATGCGTGCACGCTGCGGCCTCTTTGAATTTCGGGAATAAATTGCTCAAATCTCTTTCGGCGTGGCGACAGGATATAACTTCTCTAACAAACGAAGTAGTCCATTCTGACCGGACCGCACGGAGTTACTCACCGAATCAATAAATCGGCGAACCGTGGTAGCCTTTTCGTTCAACTGGGTGTTGGCGATGAAATATTTCTTAGCTTTTACGGTTACTTCGCGCTTCTGAAATGTATAGCCTGCAAGAATTCGGAGACATGATCGCCGACCACGTGCGAACCGGGTCGTATGCGGAGGCGCTTCGCCGAACTGTGAAGCCGGGTTCGGTTGTTTTGGAAATTGGCTCCGGTCCTGGAATTTTCGCAATTCATGCGTGTCAGCTAGGCGCCAGGCGCGTTTTTGCAATCGAGTCGGAACCGATCATTCAAGTCGCCAGAGAAAATGCGGCCGTTAACTTTTGTGCGGATGGAACGGTTTGCGCGGACCGCATTGAATTCATCGAAGATTTTTCCACCAATGTCACGCTCTCAGAACAGGTGGACGTAATTGTTTCCGATCTTCATGGAGTCGTACCGCTTTATGGGCGGCACATTCCATCCATCGTGGACGCCCGCAAACGTTTTCTCCGGCCCGGTGGAATAATGATTCCACGCAAGGAAACGATTTGGGCGGCGATCGTGGAAATACCTGCAGACTACAATCAGCTCGTCGATCCGTGGGAGCGGAACCTCTTGAACATTCCGATGTCGCCCGCCGGCTGCTTGGCTATTCATAACGTTCAACGGGCGCGAGCAATGCCGAACCAGCTTTTGACGGTACCTGAACTTTGGGCGACTCTGAATTATTCTACGATTGAGGACGCCGACGTTAGCGGTGAGCTAACGTGGACTATTGAACGCGACGGCACCGGACATGGAATTGTTGTTTGGTTCGATTCCGAACTTGCGGACGGTGTATCTTTTTCCAATGCACCGGGAGCGCCTGAAGTAGTTTACGGATCATTCTTCTTTCCGTGGATCCATCCAGTCCAATTAAAGAAGGGCGAAACTGTACGCGTGCAACTGGAAGCAAAACTCGTGGGAAATGACTACGCGTGGCGGTGGAAAACGCAAGTGAAGTCAACCGACGCGGGCAGCAAAGACCGCGAGACGTTTGACCAATCAACACTCGCCGGGTCAGTTCTCTCAATCGCGCAGCTTCGCAAACAATCCGCTGACTATGTTCCGCAACTTTCCGGCGAAGGTCTTATGGATCGCAAAATATTGGGAATGATGGACGGCCGCATGACCCTCGAAGAAATTTCTCAAAGACTGGCCACCGAATATCCTGAGCGTTTTAGCAGCTGGCACGAAGCGATGAAGTTCGCCGGTGCGCTATCACGCAAATACAGCCGGTGAATTGCATTCGTTGACGCAGTGAATGTCTGAAGCAAGAAGAACAAATCCCCGTTTCATTTCGGCACACTCGGTCATTTCAGAACCTCACTTAAGTCGAATTGTTTTCTCATGATTGTGAGTCGAACGGGAAGATTCCTGCCGCGCAAGCTTTGAGAAATTTTTCCTCAGAAAATCAGGATTGTCGCAAGTGCTAGCAAACAAGCATGCGATGTGATTTTGCAGAGTCGAAATTCTCGATAATTTCTTTGGGCGGTGAATTGCCAAATATATCGCAGGGATGGCTTACAAGATAACCGCTTGACGGCCTTGCTTTCCCGTCCCGGTACATCGAAGGGCCGAAAAAGGGAGGCGAACAATGAATCTAGGAATTAAGAAGATCCGTTCAGTAGTTGGCGTAGCCGTATTTCCAGCTTTCATTCTTGGTATGAGTTTGCTCGTTTGCGGCAGTCCAACAAGCGCGCAATCGCAACCATGCAGAAACAATTCACGCGACCGCGATTGCCACACGCATGTTGATGCAACGTCCGTACCCGAACCAGGCTCCTTGATTCAACTAGGCGCAGGCCTTTTTGTTCTCGGCACGCTTGGAGTTTTGAGCCGTAAGCGTCTGCATGCAGTGAAGTCTTAACCAATCGGCTCCGCACGGATGGAGCGCCACTTACTATCGCCATAATCGAAACGCGCAAGAATGACTTCGTCCAGACGAAGTCTTTTTGCGCGTTTTGATGTGCGTTCCTCGTCGGACCAGATTTCGCAATCGAAATGCACGTGTCAAATCGAGCGGGGCTTGTGCGCTAAGGAGTAGTTGCGGCAAAGTGTAAGCGCAGTGTCTCAATCATCCAAATCATTGGCTCCCACAACGAACCCAGAGATGCAGATCTTGCAGGCTTGCGCACGCATGCGCATGTCAGCGGAAACGATCGCGCGAGTGCGCGCGCTGATTGTCGCAGGTCCGGATTGGCTGGCGCTTAACGAAGCTGCGGGCGCACACGGCGTTAGAGCATTGGTATGCAGTCAACTGCTTACGAATTTTTCCGAAATGTTGCCCGAGGAATGGCGCACGCAAATGCGCCAGCTTGTTGAGAAGACCGCGCAGCGAAATCTCTATCTGGCCGCGGAAATGTTCCGGCTCGCGAATGTTTTCCGCACAGAAGGAATGTTTGCCGTCCCCTATAAGGGACCACTGCTCGCCGCACAGGCTTATGGAAATTTGGCGATGCGGCAATTTGCGGATCTGGATTTCGCGATTCGTCAGATTGACGTTCCCCGGGCGGCGGCTATTCTTGAAGCAAACGGATACAAAGCAGTTTTCGGAGCGACGCCGGCGGAAGAGGGAACGCGTCCCACTCACAGTGAATATCAATTCGTGCGGCCCAGCGGAAATGTGATTGTCGAAATGCAGACCGAAATTACGCTCCGTTATTTCCCGCGCAAACTAAAATTTGATGCTCTGGAAAAACGCCTGACGACTGTCTCGATTGCAGGCGGAGAAATTCTTTCTTTCTCGCCGGAAGATACGCTCATCCTGCTTTCCGTCCACGGCGCGAAACATTTCTGGGAGCGCTTGATGTGGATCGCTGACATTTCCGAATTGTCACAAGCAATGCCGGCGATTCAATGGGATAAAGCATTCGCGCGCGCGCAAAGAATGGGAGTTAGCCGCGCCGTAAACCTCGCGCTCTATTTGGCTCACCAAATGTTAGAAGCTCCACTTCCCGATCACGTGCTCGCAAAAGTCTTGGCGGACGGCACCGCCAAAAAACTCGGTGACGGAATTTGCGAACAATTTTCAATGACCGCGCATGCGCAGCTTCCTGTCTTCGCGCGATTCCGCTTTCGAGTAGCGAGCCGCGACGATCTGTGGGCAGGCCTGCGATTCGCGATGAGGATCGCCACATCGCCAACGGAGCCGGATCGCGCGGACGTGGCGTTACCGGAAGGAATGTCCGGAATGCGGCGATGGCTGCGGCCTGTGCTGTTGATGAAGCGGCACGGGATTCGGCGGTCGAAATCGAGCGATCAGCGTTAGCAGTTGCGCGGATTATCAAGTTGTAGCATTGTGCCGAAGAGACAATGAACGCATTCTCCGACAAGCCTTCCCTGCGCTGGATGATTTTCGCATTCACTTCCATTGTGTTTGTGGTTACCTGCGTAGCAAGCGGCTACGCGTGGTACGCCGATCATATGGCTGAATCTTCCGATCCCGGCAATTGGTTGCGGGCTGCCCAGATCGAGCCTGGCAATGGTGACTATTGGTACAAGCTGGGATTCAATCGCCAGTGGGACTTGAATGACTCTGACGCCGGCCAGGTGATCAATTATCTTCGTCGCGCCGTGGCGATTGATCCGCGTTCCGCAAATTATTGGATGGCCTTGGCCGGAGCGTACGAGTCGGCTGGCCAGCCATCTCAGGCGCGAGACGCATTTCATATCGCGCTTCAAGATTATCCGGCGTCGGCAGAGGCGCACTGGCGATTCGGAAGTTTCCTGCTGCGTCAGGGAGAAACAAAACAGGGTTACACCGAGGTTCATTTCGCGCTGCAAATCGATCCGCGGTTGGTTCCGCTGGCGATTTCGCGCGTTTGGGCCGCCACGCGTGATACGGAAGCATTGTTAAAGGATGTGCTTCCTAACACGGTGGATGCTCAACAAGAAGCGCTGGAATCTTTCAGCACCGATAATCTGATTGAGCCGGCGCTTGCGGTGTGGAAGCACATGGTTGCAGCTCGCGAAGCGATTCCGATTCCGACAGTGTTTCCCCTGGAGGAAATATTGCTTGCGGCGAACCGCGATGATGACGCTCGAGATGTATGGCGAGAAGCGCTGGTGGCCAGCGGAAATCCGGACGAGGCCAATACTGGCGGCTCTTTGGTTTTTAATGGCGGCTTCGAGTTCGACGCTACCGGTGGCGGACTCGACTGGCGTTTGGCTCCGACTCCTGGCGTGACTTATGACTATGATTCCGCGAACGCACATTCCGGGAAGCGCGCGCTACGGCTAACTTTCGATGGCGAGCAGAATCCTGATCTTCAGATCGTTTCCCAGACCGTGTTGGTGCAGCCGAATACGCGCTATCACTTCGAGGGATTTCTCCGTACAAATGGAATCACAACGGAAAGCGGAGTTCGTTTTTTCATAGCGTTTGTGCGAACGACGCAGCCGCCGTTATTTCTGAATAACTTGACGGGTAATCATCCTTGGGAAAAACAGAGTGCGGATTTTACGACCGCGGCCGATGAGCACTTGCTCACTGTGATGGTGTATCGCCCCAAGAGTGTGAGATTTAGCAACAATCTGGCTGGAACAGCGTGGGTAGATGATGTTTCAATCGTGCCCGCCGGATCCTTCGTTCCCAATCCATGAAAGGCATTCGGATTGGCGTTTGCGTTTTGGTGACGTTCGCCGTCCTGGCATTTGGAGCGGTTGAGGCGTGGTCCTCATCCGTGCTGCAAATTGGCGCCGCGCTTCTGTTCCTGTGGTGGGGATTCTTGACGGCCACGGGACAAGCCGAAGAAATCCGATGGAGTCCAGTAATTTTCCCGCTGCTGGCGCTGGAGCTAATTGCTCTCCTACAGTTTGTTATTCCGCTTTCGATGTATCCCTATCTGACCAAGCTGGAACTCCTGCGCATGACCAGTTACTTCATTTTACTTTTCCTTTCAGCGCAGGCCTTCCGCACGCCACGTCAGTGGCGGGATTTCGCATGGTTTATCGTGCTGCTGGGATTCACAGTTGCGGTCTTCGCCGTACTGCAGGACTTGACGTTCAACGGGAAACTGTACTGGTTCCGCGAAATGCGATATGGAGGAATGCCGTACGGGCCTTACGTGAATCGAAACCACTTCGCTGGGTTGATGGAACTTCTTATCCCAACTGGACTTGCGATGTTGGCGGTTCCCGGCGTCCGACCTCAGCAAATGCCGCTCCTGGCGTTGCTCGCAACAATGCCGGTGGGAGCTTTGCTGCTCACCGGGTCTCATGGCGGAATGATAGGACTTGGCTGCGAAGTGATTCTATTAGTGATCTTGCTATGGATGCGCCAGGGGGAAAAGAAACATGTTTTCACCTTTCTCGTAGCGTTGATTCTGGCTGGCGGATTGGTCGGGTGGCTCGGAGTAGGGCAAGTGATCCAGAGATTCTCGGAGATTCGCAATCCGGAAGTTACCGAAGACCGGCGAGTTTCCATGGCACGCGGCGCATATCACATTTTTCGGGATCATCCGTGGATTGGCACCGGAGTCGGAACAATCGTTTCGGTGTATCCCGCTTACGAGACAGCCTACGACGCAACAATTGTCGATCACGTTCACGACGATCATTTTGAATTGCTGGCGGAGACGGGCATGCTCGGCGCCGTTTGTTGGATTACCTTTATCGGATTGCTCGTGGCGTATGGATTCAAGAACGTGTCAGCGCATCAGGATCCTGTAGTGCGTTCGGTTCAACTGGGAACGTTTGTGGGATGCGCTGGCCTGTTGGTGCACAGTTTCGTAGATTTCAATCTCCATATACCCGCGAACGCCTTACTGTTTTACATAATGGCGGGAATGGCTTCAACGAATCCAATCTTTGGCCCCACTAACTGATTGGTAGTACGGGTATTTCTTTGTATCTATCCTCGATTGCTCCGGTATAATTGCTATGGTTGGGGGATTCTGTCTATATGTATGGAAAACGATCAAAAGATAGCTACATGACGGTGAGGGTGTGCCTGCTCTCATTCATAGGTGCGATCGTCATGGTTTCCCCTTCATTTTCTCAGCAGAGAGTTGAGACAGCCGCGGAGACAAACGCTCGGATTGCCCAACTCGCGAAACAGGCTCAACCTATCCCCAGCGAATATAAGTTGGGAAGCGGCGATCTGATTAATGTAGACGTGTTTGACGTACCGCAACTAACGCGGGATGTTCGCGTCAGCGAATCTGGGTATATTTCCTTGCCTTTATTGCCGGAACGCGTGGTCGCCAAAGGGCTTAGCGCGATGCAATTGCAGGAGAAAATCGCTGAGTTGCTGAAAGCGAGTGGCCTGGTTACCTACCCGGAAGTCACCGTTACCTTGAAAGAACAACATAGCCAGCCAATTACAGTGATTGGCTCGGTGAAGGCCCCACAGGTGATTCAATCGCTCCGCCCGATGAGCGTCCTCGAAATCTTGTCCGCATGCGGTGGTATTACCGACGAAGCGGGCAGCACCATGATGATCACGCGCAGGCTGCCGGATGATGTTGTCGTGAAAACAGATTCAGGCGAACCGGACCTGCTCGCGCGCCCGCAAACGATCACCATTGATCTTTGGGATTTATTGAATAGTCCGATACCGAAAGACAACGTGCTGGTGCACGGCGGAGACATTGTAACCGTACCTCGCGCGGGCATTTTCTACGTGGTGGGGGCGGTAAATCATCCCGGCGGATTCATTCTTTCCAATGACGCCGAGCAGATGACTGCGCTGAAAGCGCTCGCGCTCTCCTCCGGCGTCACCTCAACGTCCAAAGCGAACGAGGCAGTGATTGTCCGCAAGGATCCTGCCACTGGAATCAGCAAGGAAATCCCCGTGAATTTGAAAAAACTGCTGGAACGCAAGGGACCCGACGCGAAGATGCAGGCAAACGATATCCTGTTTGTGCCGGACAGTGCTGCAAAGCACGCGCTTCATCGGGCGACAGACGTGATTATCGCGCTAACTTCAGGTCTCGCATTGACGCGCGTGGGCGGAATCTAATCGACGCTCTGCGCTGGAAATGCCGCAATTGCCGTTATTTTGTAGGGCTGGATTGAAACAGAGTGGTCGGGTCAATCGCGGCAATACAGCGAAACTTTCTATGGGTCCCCGTAATCCAACTTGGCAGCGCCCGACAATATAGTTCGGAAGGAAATGATGGACGAAAATAAAATTGTACCGCGCGACCGCAAAGCCCCAATTGAAATTATGGCGTCAGCGCCGTCTGTGGTCTCCTGGGAGCAGGCGCCGCGTGAGCCTCACCTTATTGATTACCTGCTCGTATTGCGTAAACATCAATGGCTGATTTTGACCTTCCTTGTGACCGTAGTCACACTGGTTTCGATCGCGACATTCAAGATGAAGCCTGTATATGAGGCCACCGCGCGAATCGAAATTGACCGTGACACTCCCAGCGTTCTTCCGTTCCAAGCCATGAATACGGATGCCGCTTACGACGACCTTCAAAATTATATCGAGACGGAATCCAAGGTGTTGCAGAGCGACACTTTGGCAATGGAAACAATCAAGAGACTTAATTTGATCAACGACCCGGCGTTTGGCGCTGACCCCACCAAGCATGAAATACTGCCCGTCCTATCCACGACTGCAGAGCCGATCGCGCGACCCGGAATTTTAAGCGCATTTGAAGGTTCGCTCAGTGTAAGGCTCGTGCCGAACACCCGATTATTGGATGTAACTTTTGAAGCGAACGACCCGACACTTGCAGCGCGCATCCTGAACACGCATCTCGAGGAATTCAAGAAGCAGAATTTCAATAGTCATCTAGCCTCTTCGACCGACGCTTCCGGTTTTTTGACCGGAGAGCTCGAGGAGACAAAGGCGAACTTTGAGGCGGCCGAAGAAAAGCGGCTTAAGTACGAGCGGGAAAACCAGATATGGACCGTTGATGAAAAACAAAACATCACCACACAGAAACTCTCCGAAATTGACAAGGAATTAACAGCGGCGCAATCCGATCGGATCAAAAAGCAGGCGGATTACGACACCGCGAAGAGCGGCAATGTTGACGCTGTCCCCGCGATTCGCGAGAGCGCCCAGATTAGCTCTTTGACCGGCAAACAATCGGATCTCCGGCAGCAATACATAGCGGAATCGAATCGTTTGGGTCCAAATTGGCCCACGGTCAAAAGCCTGGCGGAGCAGATTAAGAATCTCGATCAACTGGTCACGAATGAGAAAAAAAACATCATCGGTCGTATCGAGCAGGAATATCTGACGGCGGTACAGCGCGAAACTCTGCTGACTCACGAACTTGACAGGCAAAAAGTCGAAGCAAATCACATGGCGGAAAACCTCGTGGAGTACAACGTTCTGGTCCGCGATGCCGAAGCCAATAAAACGCTTTACGATGGTTTGTCCCAAAAGCTGAAGGAAGCGGGAATTTCAGCGGGTCTGCATCCGTCAAACATTAAGGTGATTGATCCAGCGATGGTCCCTTCCGGCCCTTCGCGTCCCAACCGTGCACGAAATATTCTCATGGCGTTTCTCGTTGGACTCGTCGGAGGTCTCGGTCTCGCCTTCCTGCGCGAGTATATGGACAACACCATCAAAACTCCGGACGACATCGAACGCATCGCGAAATTGCCTTCTCTGGCGGTTGTTCCTTCATTTGCTTCGCTGGACGGCCCTAAGCGCAGCAGGATGTCAAAGCTCCTGAATAGCGCATCGGCGAACGGCAAGGACATGAACGTCGAACTGGTGTCCTATTCCATGCCGCAGTCACAAGTTTCAGAAGCTTTCCGATCTTTGCGTACTTCACTTTTGCTTTCGCAGGCGGGACATCCGCCGCAGGTAATTCTGGTAAGCAGCGCCCTTCCTCGCGAAGGGAAGACGACCGCCGCTGTGAATTTGGCCGTAACGCTTGCGCAGTTGGGTGATCGCACGCTGCTGATTGACGCCGACCTTCGCAAGCCCGGGGTGA
>Ga0193726_1000925_pt1 | contig 26231 bp, 25 predicted proteins | sample H2c1metaG_FD_144928 | JGI IMG/M metagenome (GOLD analysis project Ga0193726, IMG submission 144928) | Soil microbial communities from a riparian zone of the East river system, Colorado, United States - H2c1 | ecosystem: Environmental > Terrestrial > Soil > Riparian zone | place: USA: East River...
AACAGTCAGCGTGGTGTAGATGGTGCAGTTCGACAAACTCCGGCTCTCCGGCTTCAAGTCCTTCGTCGATCCGACGGAGCTCGCCATCGAGCCCGGCATGACCGGCATCGTCGGTCCCAACGGCTGCGGCAAGTCGAACCTCGTCGAAGCCATGAAGTGGGTGATGGGCGAGACCTCGGCCAAGCAGATGCGCGGCAGCGAGATGGAGGACGTCATCTTCGCCGGCGCCGGCACGCGGCCGGCGCGCAACATCGCCGAGGTCATGCTGACCCTCGACAACAAGACGCGCACCGCGCCGGCGATGGTGAACGATGCTGACCAGCTCGACATCGTGCGCCGCATCGAGCGCGGCCACGGTTCGGCCTATTCGGTGAACGGCCGCGAGATCCGTGCGCGCGACGTGCAGACGCTGTTTGCCGATGCGGCGACGGGCTCGCGCTCGACCGCCTTGGTGAGCCAGGGCCGCATCGGCACGCTGATCAACGCCAAGCCGATCGACCGGCGCACCATCATCGATGAAGCCGCCGGCATCACCGGCCTCTATGCCCGCCGCCACGAGGCCGAGCTCAGGCTGCGCGCCGCCGAGCAGAACCTGGCCCGGGTGCAGGACGTGCTGGTGGCGCTCGAGGAGCAGCACAAGGGACTGAAGCGCCAGGCGCGCCAGGCCAGCCGCTATCGCAACCTGAGCGACCATATCCGCCGCGCCGAAGCCGCGGTGCTGGCGCTGAAGCTTGCCGCCGCCGAGCGCGACCTGGCCGAGGCCAGCGAGCGCCTGAAGGAAGCCGAGGCCGGCGTCGCCGATCTCACGCGCCTGGTCGGCCTCGCCACCACGGCGCAGGCCGAGGCGGCGACGGCGCTGCCGCCGCTGCGCAACGACGAGGCTGCCGCGGCGGCCGCGTTGCAGCGGCTGCGGGTGGCGCACGATGCGCTTACCGCCGAGGCCGAGCGCGTCGCCCAGGCCCAGCAGGAGGCCGAGACCCGCCTGCAGCAGACCGAGTCGGATCTTGCCCGCGAGCGCGGCCGCAAGAGCGACGCCGAGACCGCGACCGCCGAGCTCGACGGCCAGCGCGGCCGGCTGGAGCAGGAGCGGGTGGGCGAGGAGGATCGCGCTGCCGCCGCTGCCGAGGCACGCGATACGGCGCAGGCCGAAACCCACGCGGCCGAAAGCGAACACGACCGGCTGACCCGCCAGATCGCCGACGACGAGGCGCTGCGCGACAGCGTCGGCCGCGAGATCGCCGAGCTGCAGGAGCGCCTGCGCCGGCTCGTCGCGCGCCGCGAGGAAATCGCCGCCCAGCAGCGCCAGATCGAGAGCGAGCTTGCCGGCCTTCCGGCGCTCGTCGAGGTCGAAGCTACGCTCGACGCCGCGCGCGTCGCTTTCGACGAGGCGCGCCAGCAGGGTCAGCAGGCGATCGATGCCGCCCGCGAGGCGGAGCGTTACGAATCCGAGGCCGCGCGCCAGGCAGTAGCCGAGGCCCAGGCCCAGCGCATCGAGACGGAGCGCGCCCGCGCGGCCGAACGCGAGGCCGCCGAGGCGAGTCACGCAGCTGCGGCCGAGAGCCTGCAGAAGGTCAACGCCCGGCTCACCAAGCTGCGCGCCGAGGAAGCAGGCGTTGCCGCCGCGCTGAAGTCGGCGGCTGATTCGCTGTGGCCGCCGCTTCTCGATGCGTTGACTGTCGAACCGGGCTTCGAGGCAGCGCTGGGCGCTGCGTTCGGTGACGAGCTCGAAGCCTCGTCCGATCGCGGAGCACCGGTCCACTGGCTGCCGCTCGGCCCGCTTGCCGACGCGCCTGCGTTGCCGGACGGCGCCACGCCGCTCGGCGATCACGTCAAGACGCTACCCGAGCTCGCGCGCCGCCTCGCCTTCATCGGCGTCGTGGCCGACGACGCCACGGGCGCGGCCCTGCAGGAGGGCCTCAAGGCCGGCCAGCAGCTCGTCACGCGCGACGGCGCGGTGTGGCGCTGGGACGGCTACACCATGCGGGCCGGCGCGCCGTCGACGGCCGCGGTGCGGCTGAGCCAGCGCAACCGGCTGGCCGAGCTTCGCCAGCAGATCGATGGTCTCGCCGCCGAGCACGCGAGCGCACAGAGCGCGGTCGAGGCGGAAGCAGCGGCGCTCGCCGCGGCCCGCGATGCCGAGAAGACGTCGGTCGAGCAGGCCCGGGCGCACGAGCGCGCGGTGGCCGACGCGGCGCGGCGCAAGTCGGAGGATGCGGGCGAAGCGACCCGCGCCGCCGAACGCGCGGCGCAGGAGGCCATCGCGACCGCCGAGCGCGCCGCTGCCGAAGCGCGCGACCGGCACACCGATGTGGCGCGCCGCACCGACCAGCTGCGCACGCGCCTGGCCGGCATCGAGCAGGCGGTGGCCGAGATCGTGGGCGACATCGCCGATGCCGAGATGCGCCGCACCTTCCGCCAGGCCCGCCTGTCGTCGATCTCCGACACCCAGGCCGACCGCGTCGCCGCGGGTGCGCTCAGGGCGCGCATCGCCGAGTTGCGGGCGGCGCTGGTCGAAGCCGAGGGCCACTGCGATCGACTGGCGCGCGAGGCCGCGATGCGGGTCGAGCGCCTGGGCCAGATCGCGCAGGATCATGCCGGCTGGAGCAACCGGCTGGCCGACGCTCTGGGCCAGATCGTCGAGCTCGACGCGCGGCATGAGCAGATCGCGGCGTCGATCGCCGAGCTTGCCGCCAAGCCTGCCGAGATCGAGGCCAAGCGGATGGCGCTGGGCGGCGAGATCGACAAGGCCGAGCACAATCGTCAGGAGGCGGCCGATCGCCTGGCGATCGGCGAGACGCGGCTCGGCGAAGCCGACAAGGCGCTGCGGCAGGCCGAATCGGAATTGGCGAGCGCGCGCGAAAGCCGCGTGCGCCGCGAAGGCCTGGTCGAGCAGGCGACCCGCGATCGCGAGGGCGTGGTCGAGCGCATTGTCGAGCGCCTGCGCTGCGAGCCCGACGGCGTGCTGGCGCTGGCCGAGGTCCAGACGCTGGACGAGCTGCCCGAGATCGAGAAGGCCGAGCATCGCCTCGAGCGGCTGGTGCACGAGCGCGAGACCATGGGCGCGGTGAATTTGCGCGCCGAGGAGGAGGCCAACGAGCTCGAGCAGCAGATCACCGGCATGACGGCCGAGCGCGACGACCTGGTTGCCGCCATCGCCCGCCTGCGCCAGGGCATCCAGAGCCTGAACCGCGAGGGCCGCGAGCGCTTCGTCGTCGCCTTCGAGCAGGTGAGCGTCCACTTCCAGCAGCTCTTCACCAAGCTGTTCGGCGGCGGCAAGGCCGAGTTGCGGTTGACCGAGTCGGAAGACCCGCTGGAGGCGGGGCTCGAGATTCATGCCAGCCCGCCGGGCAAGAAACTGCAGGTGATGTCGCTGCTGTCGGGCGGCGAGCAGGCGCTGACTGCACTGTCGCTGCTGTTCGCGGTGTTCATGACCAACCCGGCGCCGATCTGCGTGCTGGACGAGGTCGATGCACCGCTCGACGATCTCAACGTGGAACGCTTCTGCGCGCTGGTGAAGGACATCGCCGGCCGCACCGACACGCGTTTCATGGTGATCACGCACCATCGCGTCACCATGGCGCGCATGGACCGCCTCTACGGCGTGACCATGGCCGAGCAGGGCGTCTCCCAGCTCGTGTCGGTCAATCTGATGGAAGCCGACCGGTTGGTCGCCTAGGCAAGAGTTCAAACAAGCAACAAGACTATCTTCCTCTCAAATAAACTGGGGCGTCGGTCAGGCCGGACCGGCGCCCTTCTCTTTGCGGGGACGGGGATGTAGTGTCGCGTCATGCCCGATACCTTGGCTCCCAACGTCACCGATGTGGTCGAACTGACGCGCGCGCTGGTGCGCTGCGAAAGCGTGACGCCGCGCGAAGCCGGCGCCCTGCAGCATCTCGAGCAGACCCTGGCGTCGCTTGGTTTTCGGTGCGAGCGCATGGATTTCTCGCAGGCCGGCACCGACGACGTTGCCAACCTCTATGCCCGCATCGGCAACGCCGGCCGGCATTTCTGCTTCGCCGGCCATTCCGACGTCGTGCCGGTAGGCGATCTCTCGTCATGGACCATCGGCCCGTTCTCGGCCGAGCTATCGGACGGCTACCTGTTCGGCCGCGGCGCCGCCGACATGAAGGGCGCGATCGCGGCTTTCACCGACGCTGCAACCCGCTTTCTCAGCAAGCGCGGGCGCGACTTCGGCGGCTCGATCAGCCTGCTGATCACCGGCGACGAGGAGGGGCCCGCCGTCAACGGCACGGTCAAGATGCTGAAGCGCCTGGCCGAGCGCGGCGAGAAGATCGATGCCTGCGTGGTCGGCGAGCCGACCAGCTCCAAGCGCTTCGGCGACATGATGAAGATCGGCCGGCGCGGCAGCATGACGGTCGACATGGTGGTGCGCGGCGTGCAGGGCCATGTCGCCTATCCCGAGCGGCTCGACAACGCCATCCATCGCCTGTCGGGCCTGATCGAGGCGCTGGTGCGCGAGCCGATCGACCAGGGCAGCACGCATTTCCAGCCGACCTCGCTGCAGTTCACCACAGTCGATGTCGGCAACAAGGCGACCAACATCGCGCCCGGCGTCGCCAAGGCGCGGTTCAACGTGCGCTTCAACGACCTGTGGACTTCCAAGACGCTGCTGGCGCACTTGAAGGAGCGGCTCGACCGCGCCCATGCGGCGATGGGCGGCAACGGCACGATCGAGCTCACGACCGAGGTCTCGGGCGAATCCTTCTACACGCCGCCCGGGCCGCTCAGCGAGCTGGTGGCCGGCGCCATCCGCGACGTGGCCGGCGTCGAGGCCGAACTGTCGACCACCGGCGGCACCTCGGATGCGCGCTTCATCCGCAGCTACTGTCCGGTGCTGGAGTTCGGGTTGGTCGGCGAGACCATGCACAAGGTCGACGAGAAGAGCGCGGTCGCCGACCTCAGGACGCTGACGCGCGTCTACGAGACGGTGCTCGACCGCTACTTCGCAGCCTAAGGCGTGCCGTGTTGAGCGCCGTCGAAATTGCCCGCGGCGTCCAGGGCGCGCTGGGGTTCCTAAGGCGCGATGCCACGGCGCCGCAGCACTTCGACAACACCATGGAAGCCTGCCTGCGCTCGTTCCGGGTGATGGCCCTGGTGGCGCCGCTCTACGCGATCTACCTGCTGATCTACTACTCCGACGTCGCCGTCACCGCCGACGGGACGGAGATCGCAGTCGTCGAAGCCATGCGCTACATCGTCGACTGGCTGCTGTTCCCGGTGATCTTCTACGAGGCCGCCCGTCGCCGCGGCTGGCTCGATCGCTATCCGCGCTACATCGGCGCGCTGAACTGGATTAACCTGCCGGCGATGGTCGTGGTCATCGTCGGGCAGGGCCTCTCGTCGGTGGCGCCGGCGGCGGTCGCGGTCGTCATCGATCTCGGCCTGCGGGCGCTGCTCTTCTACTGGTTCCTGATGGCGACCCGGATGGCGCTCGGCACGAGCTGGCCGATCTCCGTCGTCCTGCTGATCATCAATTGGGTGCCGTCGCTCTTCCTGTCATTCCTCGTCGATCGCTATCTCGGTGTCGTCCCGATCGCCGGCGGCGGCTAGGTCGTAGCGCACTTCCATCAGGCAGAGGCCGTGCGGCGGTGCGGTCGGGCCAGCGCGCGTGCGGTCGCGCGCGGCCAGCGCGTCCTCGACGTCGCGCCGGGTCCATTGGCCGCGGCCGACGAGCGCCAAGGTGCCGACCAATATTCGTACCTGGTTGTGCAGGAACGAACGGCTGCCGACGTCGATGCGGATCTCGTCGCCGAGGCGTGTCACGTCGAACAGGTCGAGCGTCTTGATCGATGTCGGGGATTGGCAGGACGTCGACCGGAAGCTGTTGAAGTCGTGGTGGCCCTGCAGCACCGAGGCGGCATCGGCCATGGCGACGGTGTCGAGGGGCACCGGGACGTGCCAGACCCGGCCGCGATCGATTGCCGGCGGCGCGCGGCGATTCAGGATCAGGTAGCGATAGCGCCGTCCCGTCGCCGAAAAACGCGCGTTGAAATCGGCCGGTACGATCTCCGCCTCGACGACCGCGATCGGATCGGGCTTGAGGTGGAAATTGAGCGCCGACCGCACGGTCTCGGCGGGCTTCTCGCTGGCCAGGTCGAAATGGGCCGCCTGGCCCAGCGCATGGACGCCGGCATCGGTGCGGCCCGCGCCCTGTACCGACACGCGCTCGCCGCTCATTGCCAGCACCGCCCGTTCGATGGCGGCCTGGATCGAGGGGCCGTTGTCCTGGCGCTGCCAGCCGACGAACGGCGCGCCGTCATATTCGATCGTGAGCTTGTAGCGCGTCACGGGTTCAGGTCGGCAGCGGAACGACGGCGGGCGGCGCCAGCACGGTGCCGCTCGCCAGAGCAAAGCCGCGCAGAAAGGCATCGGCCGATTGCGCCGACTTGCCCGCGCGCTGCAGCTTCAGCAGTTTCAAGCCGCCGATGCCACAGGCCACGACCGGAAAGCCGTCGCGCCCCACGCTCACCGTGCCCGGCGCACCGCCGGCCAGCGCCAGGCCCGCCACCAGCACTTTTATGCGCTCACCTTGCACCTCGAACCATGTGCCGGGCCAGGGATGGAAAGCGCGCACCTTGCGCTCGAGCTCGGCGGCGGGCCGCCGCCAGTCGAGCGCGCCTTCCTCCTTGCCGAGCTTGTGGGCATAGGTGACGCCCGCCTCGGACTGCGGCACCGCGTCGAGGGTCTTGGCGAGCAGCCCGTCGAGAGTGGACACGATGAGCCGCGCACCCAGTTCCGCCAGCCGGTCGTGCACGGTTTCGGCGGTGTCGGCAGCCGAGATCGGCGTGCGCTCGGCCAGCAGCATGGCGCCGGTGTCGAGCCCTTCGTCCATGCGCATGGTGGTGACGCCGGTCTCGGCGTCGCCCGCCAGGATCGCGCGGTGGATGGGCGCCGCCCCGCGCCAGCGCGGCAGCAGCGAGCCGTGGATGTTGATGCAGCCCAGGATAGGCGCCTCGAGGAAACGCTTGGGCAGGATGTGGCCATAGGAGACGACCACCGCCGCGTCGAGGTCGAGCGCCTCGAAGGCCTGCGCTTCCTCTTCGCTCTTGAGACTCTTGGGCGTACGCACCGGCAGTCCAAGCTGCAGCGCCAATTCGTGCACCGGCGTGCGCCGCTCCTGCTGGCCGCGGCCGGCGGGCTTGGGCGTGCGGGTATAGACGGCGATCACGTCATGGCCGGCATCGACCAGCGCGCCAAGCGCCGGCACGGCGAATTCGGAAGTACCGAGAAACGCGAGCTTCATCGCGGACCTTATAGGCAGCCAAGCGCCGGTGAGCTAGGTATGCGCCGGCAATGGATGCAAGTACCCCCTCGACCACCGGCCCCTCGATCATCGGCAAGGGACCGGCCGCCAATCTCGCCGCCCGCCGCGCTGCCGGCGAAGTCCATCCCGATCCGGTGCAGGAACGGGTCGTCCTGCGCCTGCAGGCAGTATACGACCGGTTGGCGGCTGCGGCGGCGGAACATCCGGCGAAACCCGGCCTGCTGGCGCGGCTCGGCCTGGTGCGCGCGCCCAAGCCGCCCGACGGGCCGCACGGCCTTTACATCTGGGGACCGGTCGGCCGCGGCAAGTCGATGCTGATGGACCTCTTTTTCGCCGACGCGCCGGTGGCCAGGAAACGCCGCGTGCACTTCCACGAGTTCATGCTCGAGGTTCAGGCGCGGCTGCATAGCCGTCGCGAAAAGCTCGCGGCCGAAGGCGCGCCGCCGGAAGCCGACACCATCGTGCCGATCGCGCGCGAGATCGCGCAGCAGACGCGGCTGCTTTGCTTCGACGAGTTCCAGGTTACCAACATCGCCGATGCGATGATCCTGGCCCGCCTGTTCGAGACCCTGTTCGGCGAGGGCATCACGGTGATCGCCACGTCCAACCGCAAGCCCGACGATCTCTACAAGGACGGCCTGCAGCGCGATCGCTTCCTGCCCTTCATCGACCTGATCAAGCAGCGCCTGGAGATCCTCGAGCTGGGCGGCGAGCATGACTACCGCCTGGATCGGCTGCGCAACTTCGACGTCTACCTGACGCCCAGCGGCGCCTGGGCCAACGCCAAGCTCGACGAAGCCTTTCGCGCGCTGAGCGGCGGCGCCGACGGCGAGCCGCGCGTGCTGCGCACGCAGGGCCGCGACGTCGATATCCCGCGCGCCGCGCCCGGCGTCGCCATGGCGCATTACCTCGACTGGTGCGCCAAGCCGATGGGCGCGGCCGACTTCCTGTGCATCGCCGATCACTTTCATGCCGTGATCGTGGCCGACATTCCGAAGATGGGACCGGACAGCCAGGACAAGGCGGCCCGCTTCATCACCATGATCGACACATTCTACGAAAAGAAAGTGAAGTTCATCTGCTCCGCCGCCACGGCGCCCAGCGGACTCTACGTCGAAGGCGACGGCGCCTTCGAGTTCCAGCGCACGGTGTCGCGCCTGATGGAGATGCAGAGTCCGGAATATCTCACGCTCGACCACATCGCCTAATTGTGATTGTGGTGCGGTTCACCGACGCCCTAGGCTCCATTCACCGCTCGACCTGTTGGAGACTCCCGATGGACGGTGATCGCATTTCATTCGATGACAGCGTGTCCCGCCGCAAGGCCTTGTTCGGCACCGCCGCGTTCGGCAGCACCTTCGCGTTGGCCGTCCAACCGGTGCAGGCACAGACCATGATCGTCACCCCGGTCGATGGGCTGACCGCGGGCGTCGTGAAGGTGAAGACCAAGGACGGCAAGGAGATGGAGGCCTACCGCGCCATGCCGGCAACGGGCACGGGCTTCGGCACCATCCTGGTGGTGCAGGAGATCTGGGGGGTGCATGCCCACATCGCCGACATGTGCCGCCGCTTCGCCAAGGCGGGCTACTACGCAATCGCCCCCGAACTCTACTTCCGCCAGGGCGACCCCAAAGTGGCGCCCGACACTCAGACCATCGTCCGTGACATCGTCGCCAAGGTGCCGGACGAGCAGGTCATGGGCGACCTCGACTCGGCGGTCGCCTTCGCCAAGGCTGAAGGCAAGGCCGATACCGTGAAACTCGGCATTACCGGCTTCTGCTGGGGCGGCCGCATCGTGTGGCTCTACGACGCGCACAATCCGGCGGTGAAGGCGGCCGTGGCCTGGTACGGCCCGCTGGCGGGCGAAGGCAAGCCGCTGCAGCCCAAGAATCCGCTCGACCTCGTGAACGACCTGCACGGTCCGGTGCTGGGTCTTTACGGTGGCGCCGACGCCGGTATCTCCCAGGAGTCGGTCGAGAAGATGCGCGAGGCGCTCAAGGCGTCGGGCAACGCCGCGGCAGTGAAGTCGCAAGTCGACGTCTATCCGGACACGCCGCACGCCTTCAACGCCGACTACCGCCCGAGCTATCGCAAGGAACCGGCGGAAGACGGCTGGAAGAAAGCGCTCGCCTGGTTCAAGGCCAACGGCGTCAGCTGATCGGCCGATCGTGGAAAGCATGGGCATAAAGAGCCGGTCTGGCCTGACATTCACCGCGGATGTTTTGGGCCCGATCGGCGGTCCGCTCGTGCTGCTGCTGCACGGCTTTCCCGAATCGAGACACAGCTGGCGCGCGGCACTGCCGGCGCTTGCGGCCGCAGGTTATCGCGCCGTGGCGCCGGACCAGCGCGGTTATTCACCGGGCGCGCGGCCTGATCCGGCAGACCTGTCCAACTACGCCTTCGACAGGCTGGTGGCTGACGCCATCGAGATCGCCGCGGCCGCTGGCTACGACGGCAAGCGCTTCCATCTGGTCGGCCACGATTGGGGCGGGCAGGTGTCGTGGGGCGTGGCGGGCAAGCATCCCGAGCGGCTTGCCTCGCTCACCATCCTGTCGCGACCGCATCCCAGCTCGTTTCGCCGCGCGCTTCTGAAGGAAGACGGCGATCAGAAGCACCGCTCGCGGCATCATCGCGCGTTCCTCGATGCGGACACCGGCAAGCTGTTGCTGGCGGACAATGCGCGGCGGCTGCGCGACGGCCTGTTCGGCCAGGGCGTGCCTGCGGCCGCGCTCGAGGAGCATCTTTCCGTGCTGGGCAATCCCGAGGCCCTTGAAGCAGCACTTGCCTGGTACCGTTCCAACAAGGGCCTGGCGGCCGACATCGGCACCATCAAGGTGCCGACGCTCTATATCTGGGGCGATGCCGACGCCACGGTCGGTCCCGACGCCGCCTACGGCACCGGCGAATTCGTCGGCGCCGCCTACGCCATGGAAGTGCTGCCGAACGTCGGCCATTTCGTGATGGACCAGGCGCCTGCCAAGGCCACGGACCTGATGCTGGCCCACCTGAAGAAGCATCCGGTCTGAAAATCCCGCCCGTCTTGCCGGTCTCCCCGAATCGCGCTACCACGCGCCGCCTTTAAGAATCGGGAGTTTTTCGCATGGCTCGCAAGAAGATCGCGCTGATCGGCGCCGGACAGATTGGCGGCACCCTGGCGCTGCTCGCCGGCCAGAAGGAACTGGGCGACATCGTCCTGTTCGATATTCCTGCCGCCGAGGGCATCGCCAAGGGCAAGGCGCTCGACATCGCCCAGCTCACCCCGGTCGAGGGTTTCGACGCGCGCTACAGCGGGACCTCGGATTACAAGGACATCGAGGGCGCCGACGTCGTCATCGTCACGGCGGGCGTCCCGCGCAAGCCCGGCATGACCCGTGACGACCTGGTCGGCATCAACGCCAAGGTCATCGACTCGGTCGGCAAGGGCATCAAGCAGCACGCGCCCAACGCCTTCGTCATCGTCATCACCAACCCGCTCGACGCCATGGTCGGCCTGATGCAGGAAGTCACCGGCTTCCCGCCGGCCCGCGTCGTCGGCATGGCGGGCGTTTTGGACAGCGCCCGCTTCCGTCTGTTCCTGGCCGAGGAGTTCAACGTCTCGGTCGAGGACGTCACCGCCTTCGTGCTGGGCGGCCATGGCGACACCATGGTGCCGCTGCTGCGCTACTCGACGGTGGGTGGCATCTCCCTGCACGACCTGGTCGACATGGGCTGGACCACCAAGGAGCGGCTCGAGCAGATCGTCCAGCGTACCCGTGACGGCGGCGCCGAGATCGTCGGCCTCCTCAAGACCGGCTCGGCCTTCTATGCGCCGGCCGCGTCGGCCATCGCCATGGCCGAGTCCTTTCTCAAGGACAAGAAGCGCATGATCCCCTGCGCCGCCATGTTGAACGGCGAATACGGGGTCAAGGGGCTCTATATCGGCGTGCCGGTCGTGATCGGCGCGGCTGGCGTCGAGCGCATCGTCGAGGTCGAGTTTAATGCCGAGGAAAAGGCGATGTTCGACAAGTCGGTCGCCGCCGTGAAGTCGCTGATCGACGCCACCAACAAGATCGTTGGCCGCTGATCAGCACGCCGTCTGCGACTTTCGTCGAAGACTCAAAACCATCATCAGTCGGTCGTTGCCAAGGGAAGGCGGCACTCATAAAGTGCCGCTGACCCGCGTCAGTTGCGTTTTGAAACTGAGAACTGGCGCAGGCTTTGCACGCGATCCCGAGCAGTAGGGCTCCATGAACATCCACGAATACCAGGCCAAGGCTTTGCTGGCCAAATTCGCCGTCCCGCTGCTCAAGGGGGGCGTCGCCTATACCAAGGACGAGGCGATGGACGTGGCCCGCAAGCTGGGCAGTCCGGTCGTCGCCGTGAAGGCCCAGATCCATGCCGGCGGGCGCGGCAAGGGCAAGTTCAAGGACGATCCCAACGGCAAGGGCGGCGTGCGCATCGCCAAGACAGTCGAGGAGGTCGGCCAATACGCCGCCGCCATGCTGGGCCATGAGCTGGTCACCAAGCAGACCGGCCCGGCCGGCAAGGCGGTCAAGCGCCTCTATATCGAGGACGGCTGCGACATCAAACGCGAGCTCTACCTCTCCATGCTGGTCGACCGCGCGCTGGGCCGCATCGCCATTGTCGCCTCGACCGAAGGCGGCATGGATATCGAGACGGTGGCGCACGATCACCCTGACAAGATCGTCGAGCAAGGGATCGATCCGGCCGTCGGCTTCCAGGCCTACGAGGGCCGCAAGATCGCCTTCGCGCTCGGCCTTTCCGGCAAGCAGGTCGCGGCCTTCGTCAACCTGGTGGGCGGCCTCTACAAGGCCTTCACCGAGCTCGACTGCTCGCTGATCGAGATCAATCCGCTTGTTGTCACGGCGGCGGGCGACGTGATCGCCCTCGACGCCAAGATGACCTTCGACGATAACGGCCTCTACCGCCACAAGGACCTCGAGGCGCTGCGCGACGTCGACGAGGAGGATCCGGCCGAGACCGAGGCCGCCAAATACGCGCTGAACTACGTCAAGCTCGACGGCCAGATCGGCTGCATGGTGAACGGCGCGGGCCTCGCCATGGCCACCATGGACATCATCAAGCTTTACGGCGCGGCGCCCGCCAACTTCCTCGATGTCGGCGGCGGCGCCACCAAGGAGCGGGTGACGGCGGCGTTCAAGATCATCCTCAAGGATCCCAACGTCGAGGGCATCCTGGTCAACATCTTCGGCGGCATCATGCGCTGCGACGTGATCGCCGAGGGCGTGGTCGCGGCCGCTCGCGAGGTCAACCTGCACGTGCCGCTGGTCGTGCGGCTGGAAGGCACCAACGTCGAGCTCGGCAAGAAGATCCTGAAAGAGTCGGGTCTGAAAATCACCTCGGCGGAGAACCTCGCCGACGCCGCCGAAAAGATCGTCAAGGCCGTCAAGGAGGCAAACTGATGGCCGTTCTGGTCGACAAGAACACCAAGGTCATCTGCCAGGGCTTCACCGGCTCGCAGGGCACCTTCCATTCCGAGCAGGCGATCGCCTACGGCACCAAGATGGTGGGTGGCGTCACCCCGGGGAAGGGCGGCACCACGCATCTCGACCTGCCGGTGTTCGACACCGTGGCCGAAGCCGTCGCCAAGACCCAGGCCACCGCGACCGTGCTCTATGTGCCGGCGCCCTACGCCGCCGATTCGATCCTGGAAGCGATCGACGCCGAGATCCCGCTGGTCGTCTGCATCACCGAAGGCATCCCGGTGCAGGACATGGTGCGGGTGAAGCGGGCGCTCAGCGGCTCCAAGTCGCGCCTGATCGGGCCCAACTGCCCCGGTGTCATCACGCCGGACGAGTGCAAGATCGGCATCATGCCGGGCCACATCCACAAGCGCGGCAAGATCGGCATCATCTCGCGCTCGGGCACGCTCACCTACGAGGCGGTGGCGCAGACCACGGCGGTGGGCCTGGGCCAGACCACCTGCATCGGCATCGGCGGCGATCCGGTGAACGGCACCAACTTCGTCGAGTGCCTGGAAATGTTGCTGGCCGACCCCGAAACCCAGGGCATCGTCATGATCGGCGAGATCGGCGGCGACGCCGAGGTCAAGGGCGCCGAGTTTCTCAAGGCATCGAAGACCAAGAAGCCGGTGGTCGGCTTCATCGCCGGCCGCACCGCCCCGCCGGGCCGTCGCATGGGCCATGCGGGCGCCGTGATCTCGGGCGGTCAGGACACGGCCGAGTTCAAGGTCCACGCCATGCGATCCGCGGGCATCAGGGTCGCGGATTCTCCCGCCGCACTGGGCGAGGAAATGCTCAAGGCCATGAAAGGCTGACCATATTACGTGCCTCTGCCCCGCTGGGGAGAGGCCAGGTGAGGGGCGTCCCAAGCTGTGCGTAACCCCCCTCGCCCGTCCTCTCCCCCTAGCGGGGGAGAGGGGAAGAGGAGACAGGCAAATGAGAGCGGAGCAGACATCGTTCCTGTTCGGCGCCAATGCGCCGTTCATCGAAGAACTTTACGAGCGTTATCTCGACGATCCGAACGCCGTCGATGCCGAATGGCGCACGTTCTTCGAGGCGCTCGGCGAGCAGAAGAGCGACGTGCTGGCCGAGGTTCGCGGTGCCTCGTGGGCGCCCAACGGTGCGCATGTCATCGGCGCCGTCGATCCCGAGACCCTGCCGTCACCTGCCAACCGCAACGTGAAGGGCAACGGTGCTGCAGCACCTGCCGCGATCGCCGGCAAGACCGAAGAGGCCATTCGCGCCGCCGCCCTGGACACGTCACGGGCATTCCTGCTGATCCGCTCCTACCGCATCCGCGGCCATCTCGAAGCCGACCTCGATCCGCTGGGCCTGATCCGCCACGCACGGCATCGCGAACTCGATCCCGCGACCTACGGCTTCGGCGACGGCGACTGGGACCGCCCGATCCTGATCTTCGGATCGCTGGGCCTGGGCGAATCGGCGACCCTGCGCCAGATCTGGGACCGCTTGCGCAAGACCTACTGCGGCAAGATCGGCGTCGAATATATGCACATCTCCGATCCCGACCAGAAGGCATGGATCCAGGAGCGCATCGAGCACGTCGAGAACCGCACCGAGTTCACGCCCGAAGGTCGCCACATGATCCTGGAGCGGGTCGTCGAGGCGGAGGGGCTTGAGCGCTATCTCGGCGTCAAGTTCGTCGGCACCAAGCGGTTCGGCTTGGACGGCGGCGAATCGATGATCCCCGGCATCGAGCAGATCCTGAAGCGCGGCGGCCAGCTCGGCATCCGCGACGTGGTGATCGGCATGCCCCATCGCGGCCGCCTGAACACGCTCGTGCACGTCCTGCACAAGAGTTACACGGCGCTGTTCTCCGAGTTCCAGGGCCGCTCCTCGCAGCCTGAGGAAATGCGCGGCTCGGGCGACGTCAAATACCATCTCGGCGCCTCGGCCGACCGCGAGTTCGACGGCACGACCATCCACGTCTCGCTGGCGCCCAATCCTTCGCATCTCGAGGCGGTCGATCCCGTGGTGCTGGGCAAGGCGCGCGCCAAGCAGGACCAGCGCGGCGACACCGAGCGCAGCCAGGTCATGGCGATCCTGATGCACGGCGACGCGGCCTTCGCAGGCCAAGGCCTGGTCGCCGAGAGCCTCGATCTCAGCGATCTCGGCGGCTATCGCATCGGCGGCACCATCCATTTCGTCGTCAACAACCAGATCGGCTTCACCACTCTGCCGACCTACTCGCGGTCCGGCCCCTACTGCACGGAGATCGCCAAGATCGTGCAGGCGCCGATCCTGCATGTGAACGGCGACGATCCCGAGGCCGTGGTCCATGTGTCGCGCATCGCCACCGAGTATCGCCAGCACTTCAAGCGCGACATCGTCATCGACATGTTCTGCTACCGGCGGCACGGCCACAACGAGTCGGACGAGCCGATGTTCACCCAGCCGCTGATGTACAAGGAGATCGCCAGCCACAAGACGGTGAAGGAGGTCTATGCCGCGCGCCTCGAGGCCGAAGGCTTCGTCACCGCGGCCGAAGTCGCAGCCCTGGACGCAGCGTTGCGCGAGAAGCTCGACAAGGCGCTCGAAGCGGCGAACCAGTACAAGCCCAACAAGGCCGACTGGCTGGAGGGCCGCTGGGCCGGGATGACCGTCGCGCCGGGCGAGGAAGATCGCAAGGGCGCCACGGCCGTCGACACCGAGCAGCTGCTGGCGGTCGGGCACGCCATCTCGGAAGTGCCCAAGAACTTCGACCTCAACCGCAAGATCGCGCGCCAGCTCCAGGAGAAGCGCAAGACCATCGACACCGGCCGCGATATCGACTGGGCGACCGGCGAGGCGCTGGCGTGGGGCACCTTGCTCGCCGAGGGCACGCCGGTGCGCCTGAGCGGCCAGGATTCCGGCCGCGGCACCTTCTCGCAGCGCCATTCGGTGCTGGTCGACCAGACCACCGAGGCCAAGTACGTGCCGCTGAACCACGTGGTTTCCGAGCAGGCGCGCATCGAGATCATCGACAGTCCTCTGAACGAGGCCGGCGTGCTGGGCTTCGAGTACGGCTATTCGTCGGCCGAGCCCAACGCGCTGGTGCTGTGGGAGGCGCAATTCGGCGACTTCGCCAACGGCGCGCAGGTCATCATCGACCAGTTCATCTGTTCCGGCGAGAGCAAGTGGCTGCGCATGGATGGCCTGGTGATGCTGCTGCCGCACGGCTACGAGGGGCAGGGGCCGGAGCACAGCTCGGCCCGGCTCGAGCGCTACCTGCAGCTCTCGGCCGAGGACAACTGGCAGGTCGTCGTGCCGACGACGCCCGCCAACTATTTCCACGCATTGCGCCGCCAGGTGCGCCGGTCGTTCCGCAAGCCTTTGGTGGTGATGACGCCCAAGTCGCTGCTGCGCCACAAGGAGTGCGTCTCGACCCTGGCCGACTTCGGGCCGGGCACCTCGTTCAAGCGCATCCTGGCCGAGACCGACCCGCTCGCCGATGACATCAAGGTGCGGCGGGTCATCCTGTGCTCGGGCAAGGTCTATTTCGATCTCGTGGCCGAGCGCCGCAAGCGCAAGATCGACGACATCGCCATCCTGCGCATCGAGCAGCTCTATCCCTTCCCGTTCAGCCGGCTGGGCGTGCGGCTGTCGCAATATCCTAACGCCGAAGTGGTGTGGTGCCAGGAAGAGCCCGAGAACATGGGCGCCTGGTATTTTGTCGACCGCCGCATCGAGCGGGCGCTGTCGGGACTCAACGCGCGGCCGATCTATATCGGCCGGCCGGAAGCGGCGTCGCCGGCGACCGGTTCGGCGCGCACGCATGTCAAGGAACAGGCCGACCTGGTCGACCGCGCGCTGACGTTGAGCTGAGGTTGGGCGGGACGGGACCGAGAAGGAGTTAGTCATGGCCGTCGAGATCAAGGTCCCCGCATTGGGTGAATCGGTCACCGAGGCGACCGTCGCCAAGTGGCTGGTGAAAGCGGGCGACGCGGTGACGATCGATCAGCCATTGTGCGAGCTCGAGACTGACAAGGTGACCGTCGAGGTGAACGCGTCGGTGGCTGGCAGCGTCATCGAACTTGCCGTTGCGGAAGGCACGACCGTCCAGGTGGGCGGCGTGCTCTGCCACATCGAGGCGGGCGCCGCGGGCGCTGCCGCAAGACCCGCCGCCGCGGCCCCGGCCGCCGCACCAGCCGCGCCGAAGCCTGCACCGCCTCCTGCGCCCGCCCCCGTGCCGGCGGCGCCAGTCGCCGCCGCCGCGCCTGCTCCCGCCGGCGCCAACATTGCGGCGTCGGGCCCTGCGACGCGCAAGCTCGTCGAGGAGACGGGTGTCGCCGCCTCGGCGATCCAGCCCACCGGCAAGGACGGCCGCGCCACCAAGGCCGACGTGCTGGCGGCGCTTTCCTCGATCCCATCGGTCAGCGCGCCGGCGGCAAAGCCCGCGGCGCCTGCTGGCCCGCGTTCGCGTGCCGATCGCGAGGAGCGGGTGCGCATGACGCGGCTGCGCCGCACCATCGCCAATCGTCTGAAGGAGGCTCAGAACACCGCGGCCATGCTCACCACCTTCAACGAGGTGGACATGACGGCGGTCATGACCTTGCGCGAACGGCTAAAAGAGGATTTCGAGAAGAAGCACGGCGCGCGGCTGGGCTTCATGTCGTTCTTCGTCAAGGCCTGCATCGCCGCCCTCAAGGAGCTGCCATCGGTCAATGCCGAAATCGAGGGCGACGACCTCGTCTACAAGAACTACTACGACATCGGCGTCGCCGTCGGCACGCCGCAGGGACTGGTCGTGCCGGTCCTGCGCGACGCCGACATGCTGTCCTTCGCCGACGTCGAGAAGGGCATCGGCGAGCTCGGTAAGAAGGCGCGCGACGGCAAGCTCACCATCGCCGACCTGACGGGCGGCACCTTCACCATCTCCAACGGCGGCGTCTACGGCTCGCTGATGTCGACGCCGATCCTCAACCCGCCGCAATCGGCCATCCTCGGCATGCACAAGATCCAGCAGCGCCCTATGGCGGTGGGCGGCGAGATCAAGCTGCGACCGATGATGTATCTCGCCGTCTCCTACGACCACCGCATCATCGACGGGCGCGAGGCCGTGCTGTTCTTGGTGCGGGTCAAGGAATGCATCGAGGATCCCGAGCGGCTGTTGCTAGGGGTTTGAGTTTCAACAACGCTGTCATCCCGAGGGCGAAGCCCGAGGGACCTTTCACGCGACAGGAAAGGTCCCTCGCTCCGCTCGGGATGACAGTGAGTGTGGAGCAGCGTTAGCCATGGCAAACGAATCCTTCGACCTCGTCATCATCGGCACCGGTCCGGGCGGCTATGTGGCGGCGATCCGCGCCGCCCAGCTTGGCATGAAGGTGGCGGTCGTCGAAAAGCGCGCCACCTTCGGCGGGACCTGCCTCAATGTCGGCTGCATTCCGTCCAAGGCGCTGCTGCAATCCTCGCATCTGTTCGAGCAGGCGGGCCACGACCTTGGCGTCCACGGCATCGTGCTCGGCCCGCCCAAGCTCGACTTCGCCCAGCTGATGAAGCGCAAGGGCGAGGTGGTGGACGCCACCACCAAGGGCGTGGCCTTCCTGTTCAGGAAGAACAAGATCACCGCGTTCCAGGGCACCGGCCGCATCGAGAAGGCGGGCTCGGTCGTGGTCCTGGGCGACGACGGCGTGGTCAAGGATACGCTTGCGGCCAAGAACATCCTGATCGCGTCGGGGTCGGAGGTGACGCCGCTGCCCGGCGTCGCCGTCGACGAGAAGAAGATCGTGTCGTCGACTGGCGCGCTCGAGCTTGCCGAGGTGCCCAAGCATCTCGTGGTGGTCGGCGCCGGCATCATCGGGCTCGAGCTGGGCTCGGTCTGGCGGCGGCTGGGTTCGGAGGTGACGGTGGTCGAGTTTCTCGATCGCATCACGCCGGGTGTCGATGACGAGATCACCAAGCAATTCCAACGTTCACTCACCAAGCAGGGCCTGAAGTTCAAATTGAGTTCGAAGGTCACCAAGGCGGAGACGACCGACGCGGGCGTGACCTTGACTGTGGAGCCGGCTAAAGGCGGCGCGGCCGAGACCCTTCAGGCAGATGTCGTGCTGGTCAGCATTGGCCGGCGGCCGCTCGTCGAAGGGCTGGGATTGGACAAGGTGGGTGTGAAATTGACGGCGCACGGCCGCATCGCCGTCGATGCGCACCTCCAGACCTCGGTGCCCGGCATCTATGCCATCGGCGACGTGATCGACGGGCCGATGCTGGCCCACAAGGCGAGCGAGGACGGCATCGCCTGCGTCGAGACCATCGCCGGCCAGAAGGGCCACGTCGATTGGGACCTCGCTCCCTCGGTCATCTACACCCAGCCCGAGGTGGCGTGGGTCGGCAAGACCGAGGAACAGTTGAAGGCCGCGGGCGTTGCCTACAAGGTCGGCAAATATCCGTTCACCGCCGATCCGCGCAGCCGCGCCAATGGCGCGACGGAGGGTTTCGTGAAGGTGCTGGCCGACAAGGCGACCGACAAGGTTTTGGGCGTGCACATCATCGGCGCCGAAGCCGGCACCATGATCGCCGAATCGGTCATGGCCATGGAATTCTCCGCCTCGGCCGAGGATATCGGCCGCGTCTGCCACGCCCATCCCACGGTGAACGAGGCGACGAAGGAAGCGGCGCTGGCGGCGTGGGACAAGCCGATTCATCTTTAAGCGTCCGTGAAAACTAACGCCGTCATCCTGAGCGCAGCGAAGGATCCAATGGCGCCGGGCATGAGATCCTTCGCTGCGCTCAGGATGACAAGAGGGGCCGGTCGTGCGTAAGCCATTGATGGCGATCGCGATTGCCGCCTGCCTGATCATGTCCGTGGTGGGCGGGCTGCTGCCGATCCTGCAGGGCTGGATCTTCTTTGTGATCGCCCTCTACCTGCTCGCCACCGAGTTCGAGAGCGGGCGCAGATGGGTGAAGGCCGCACGCCGCCGTTGGCCATCGCTCGATCGCTGGATCGTCCGGGCTCGCGACCACAAATGGGCGCCGAGTCATCTCAAGGAATTCGAAGATCTGACGGATCCTTCGAAGTGACGGTGCTGCGCAAGCCTCTCGCCATCGCGTTGCTTCTCGTCCTGGCTGTGCTCACCCTGCTCGTGCCGTTCCTCCACGAAGCGCTCTTGCTGTTCGCCCTTTATCTGATGGCCACGGAGTTCGAGAGTGGCCGCGCCCTGGTCAGGGCACCCGCCGGCGGGCGTGGCCGTTTCTGTCCCGGCTGATTGCGAGGGCCCATGGCAGCCGCTGGGCGCCGCGCGCTCTGGGGGAATTCGACGACCTGACAAATCCGGCGAAATGAGCCTTGCGACAGCCGGGCGATTTGGCGGTATGATCGTCTACCCTGTGGAGGAAAACGCATGGATAAGCCGGTAACACCGCGCGGTATCAACCACCTCGTGTTGAACGTCCGCGACATCGAGGAATCGCACAGCTTCTGGACCGAGGTCGTCGGATTCCGCCAGGTCGGCCAGCTTACCCCGACCAAGGAACGACCGAACCCGCCCAAGATGCGCTTCTACTCGGGCGTCCGGGAGGACGGCACCAGCCATCATCACGACGTAGCCTTGGTCGAGAACCGCGACTTGCCCAAGCCGCCCGAGAACTGGTCGATGTTCGGCATGCCGTGTGCCGTGAACCATATCGCCATCACCATGCCGTCGCGTGAGGCCTGGCTGGCCCACCTCGCGTACCTGCAGGAGAAGGGCGTGAAGTTCGACCGCCGGGTCGAACACGGCATGACGCACAGTCTCTACATCCACGATCCCAACGGCTATGGCGTCGAGTTCGTGTACGACCTGCCCAAGGATGTCTGGCAGGGCGACATCAACGGCGCGCTGAACTATGTGAAGGTCCTGCCGACCGAAGGCGCCGAGGCGCTCGACGATCGCACGCGGGGCATCCCGACCTTCAACAAGGAAGCGGCGCCGGCGAAGTAGGTCGCGTCAACCTTTGGGCGTCAGGCCTTTGTAGACGGCCTCGGCGATCGGCAGCAGCTCCTCGCGGCTGGCCATCGCCGTGACCGCGAAACCGAAGCCCTGGTCGATCCAGGCGAAGGTGGCGGCATCGCCATCCTGCTGGAAACGAAAAGCCGTCTCCGTGCCGTCGGCGGCACGGACATAGAGGGTGAGGCGCTTGCCGGCGGTATCCTCGTACATGAGCTGCGCGGCGGCGCCGCTGCCTCCCGGCAACAGGCGTCCCCCCATCAGGCGATAGCCGAACGGCGCGAGATCGGGCGCCACGAGCTTGTGACCGAGGCGCTTGGACAGCCACTGCAGCAGGTGCGTCTCCTGGGCGACGCCCACTTCCACCGGATGCGCCACCTCGACGACGAACGTGCGATAGGCGGCCGCAGCCCCCTGGGCGACAGCCGTGGTGGGCGCCTGCGCCACCAGGGCGGGCCGCAAGCCGTTGGCGAACCAGCCGGCGCTCCCGCCGACCACGAAGATCGCGACCGCAGCGGCGATCAGGCTCATGCGCCTGGCCAGGCGGGCGCGCCGTGCGGCCTGGAGGGTGGCGATGCGCAAGCGGGCCGGGATCGGCTCGGCAGCCTTGCCCTGGAGCTGGGCGCGCAGGCTGGCCCGCTGACGACGCTCCGCCGCGATCCTCTCCCGCAGTTCGGGATGGCGCGCCAAATGCGCCTCGACGGCGTCACGGCGCGGCCCGTCCAGGCGTTCGTCGACGAACGCCTGCAACTCGTCTTCGCCAATGGGAACGTCTTCGCCCGTCATTTCACTCTCCGCAGCAGGGCGGCGGGGCCGTGCTCGACGATCGAGCGCAACCTCTGTCTTGCCCTGGACAATCTCGACATCACCGTGCCGATCGGCACGCCGAGGACGCGCGCCGTCTCCTCGTAGGAGAAATCCTCGACGCCGATCAGCAACAGCAGCGACTTCTGCTCTTCCGGCAGCTGCTCCAGCGCCGCCAGTACGTCGCGCGCCTCGATCGCCGCTTCCTGGCGCGTCGCCGTCTCGCGATGGTCGACCTCGTCGATCTCGACCTCTGTTCCGCGCCGCCGGGCCTGCCGGTAGGCGTCGATGTGCCGGTTGCGCAGGATGGCGAACAGCCAGGCGCGCAGCTCGCCATCGGCGCGCCGCGAAGACCAGCGCGACAGCGCCCGTTCGAGCGTGTCCTGTACCAGGTCGTCGGCCGCGGCGTGGTCGTGCAGCAGCGCGTAGGCGTAGCGTCGCAGCGCCGGAATCAGGGGTTCGAGCACGACGCCGAGATCGGCCATCGCGCGCAGTCGACGGCCCTTGCCTAATTTATCAGGGCTTGGCGATATGCCAGGCGCCATTCATGAAGCCGTCGCCCGTCGTGTCGCCCGGCTTGGTGTCCTTGGCCCAGCCATAGACCGGCTTGCCCTTGTAGGCCCACTGCTTCAGCCCGTCGTCACGCACGACAATCGTCCAGTCGCCGGCCCCCTTGGCGTTGTCGGCGACGAGCGCCGGCGGCCAGTTGGTGGCACACTGACCGTTGCAGGCCGACTTGCCGGGTGTGTCCTTGTCGAAAGTGTAGAGCGTCATGCCCTTGGCGTTGACGAGCATGCCGCTGCTGGCGGTCGGCGGTGTCATGGTGGCCGGTTCGACAGCAAGGGCAGCGCCCGCGGCAAGCGCCACGGCGACGAAGGCGGAAAAAGAGAGCGACTTCAACATGATATCTCCTCTGCGGACGTTGGGCTGCAGGAAGGAGACGCCGGCGGCGAGGGTTTATTCCGCGCTGCCCGGATTTTCTTTTCGACGACCAGCTCCAGATGCTGACATTCGACGGCAAACATCTCGTTCCGACAGGACCACCCGGTCACCGCCGAGCGAGGCTGGTTCGTGCTAGGCTGACGGCCGTGCGTGGCTTCTTGAGCGTTTTTCTTTGCCTTTTCTGCGCCAGCCCGGTTCTGGCCCAGCAAGCGACGCGCCTGCCCGTCGAGCAGGCCGGCCGCACCATCCAGCTCACCGCCCAGCTCTATCGTCCGACATCGCCGCAGCCTCTGCCGGCAGTGGCGATCTTTCATGGCTGCGGCGGAGTCGGCGTCAACAACACACGCATGGCCGAGCTTCTGAAGGGCTGGGGCTATGTCGCGCTGGTGGTCGACAGTTTTTCCGCCCGCGGGCTCAAGGACGTCTGTGGCCGCAACTGGCCGACCCAGGCCGCCGCCGAAGCGCGCGCGCACGACATCGATGCGGCGCTGGCCTGGCTCGGCAAGCAAAGCTTCGTCGATGCCAAGCGACTGGCTTTCATGGGCTATTCCTATGGCGGCGGCGTTGCGATGTTGCGCGCGCTGTCGCCCAGTTCCGACCCTAAAGCGCCGACACCGGCGCGCGCGGCGATCCTGGTCTATCCTGACTGTGCCCTGGCCGATGCGTTGGGAGCCAAGCTCGCCGTCCACCAGCCTACACTGATCGGCATGGCGGCACTCGACGACTGGACGCCGGTGTCGCAATGCAAGGCGGTGCTGGACAGGATCGTGCAGGGCCGCGATCTGATCGAGCCGCACATCTACGAGGGCGCCTATCACAGCTTCGACGCACTCGGCCTGCCGGTGCGCTATCTCGAGGGCGTTGGCAACCGCAGCAAGCCGGGCGGTTGCTGCGGCGCGCATTACGGCGCCAACGAGGCGGCCTGGAAGGCGTTCGTGGTCGACGTGAAGGCTTTTCTGGCGAGGGTATTCGTTTCCTGATTGCCTCAGGCATTGAGGCTACTGGCGGGATGTAACAGCCGGAATCGGAATCGACGGCCAGATCTTATCCTTTATTGACAGAAGTCTGCCATTGGCAAAGCAGCACTCATAGTCATGGACGCCCAGAGTGTGCACCGTGCAGACTGACTTTAGCGGCCCGTTTGTCTTCGCTGTCTGGACAAGCCAATCCCTGAGTTCCGAATTCCAGTCTGGCGGTAGTGCCACGGCGCGTGCCGTTGTCATGGCTTTCGTAACGGGATCGATATCGTGAAAATTATACCCTCGCGCCCTCGAACTCGAAGTCGACAGATTGGGCGCGTCCCATATGGCGCTCGACTTGTTGCGGCGTCATTCCTGGCTTGACGCTAGCCACTCGTTCGGTGTCGTTCATGGCGCAACAAGCCACCGCTAGCGTCGCTGCCTGCGACAAAGCATCTGGGGATCAATCCTTCGAACATGTCTTTGCCTCGTTAGGATCGAAGACGACCTGTGATTGCTTCAGTTCGAAATATCGTCAACGGAGTGAACTCCCCATGCCCATGACGATCTGGCACTGCCATGTCGCGATGTCACTCGACGGCAAGATCGCGCGCACCGATGGATCGTTCGACTGGCTGGAGCCTTATCCGCCGCAGGAATTCGGTATGAGCGCATTCGCCACCGGTCTCGACGCGGTGGTCATGGGCCGCGCTACCTACGAGATCGAGCGCGGCATGGGTGAGTGGCGCCATCCTGGTAAACCTGTCTTCGTCGTCACCAGCCGGCCGCTCGTCGATCCGCCTCCCCTTGTCGAAGCGCGGTCGGGCGATCTTGTGGCCCTTGCCGACGATCTCGAAAGGCGTGGCTGCCGAAAGGTCGGCATCGAAGGTGGCGGCCAGCTCATCCGTGGCTTGATCGGAATCGGCAAGCTCGATGTGCTGGAAATGGCCATCATTCCACTGGTGCTGGGCGAGGGCATTCCGCTTTTCCCGGCGGGCACGCCGGAGCTGAAGCTGCGGCTAATTAGCTGCCAAGCTCGAGGCGGCGGCGCGCTGCATGTGGTCTATGGGCGCGCGGAGTAATCGGTCGCCCCGGAGCGCCGGGGTTGATATACTGCGCGCATGACAAAAGATGTATTCGGCAAGCACATGGTCTGGACAGAACACCCGACCACGAAGGCCCAGATTGGCATCGGCTATTCCAGTCTGACGGAAGCGGAGGCCGAGGCGGTCAAGCTCGAGCAGGCGGGCTACAAGATCCTCCGGATCTCGCCCACGACCCTGCCCAAGCCCAACTCCTGATCGACTTTCCGTCCGGCCACTGCCGTGAAGTCCCGGCCTGGCTGGACCCTGATCGGCTGCATCGCGCTCCTAACCACGGAGGCTGCCTTCGCCCAAGGTCCGGTTATGGGCAAGCTCGCGCCGCTTTCGTCGGTGCAATTCCTGCCGGATAGCGACGTCAAATGCCTGTCTTCGGCCATCGAGACAGGCAATCCGGCGACCGGTCCGTCGACCTTGATCCTGAAGGCGCCTTCAGGATGCGTGGTGCCTTGGCATTCCCACACCGCGCAGGAGCAGGTCCTGATGATCAGCGGCACGATCCTGGCCGAGATGACCGGTCTTCCGGCCACGACGCTCGGCCCGGGCGGGTTTGCCGTAATGGCGGGTGGCATGGCGCATCAGTTCACCTGCCAGGATGCCCAGTGCCTGATGTTCGTTACCTTCGATCGGGCGTACGATATCTCCTGGGGCAAGGGCGGTCGAAACTAGCCTTTCGCCCGAGGATGCGCGGCCCGGTAGACTTCGGTCAGGCGCGCGGAATCGACATCGGTGTAGCGCTGGGTCGTCGACAGCGAAGCGTGGCCCAAAAGCTGCTGGATCGCCCTGAGGTCGCCGCCGGCGCCCAGCAGATGCGTGGCGAAGGAGTGGCGCAGCGCGTGCGGCGTCACGCTTTCGGCGAGGCCCAGTCCGCGACGGATCTCGCGGATGCGTTTCTGCACGATGGCGGGATCGAGCGGGCCGCCGCGCGCGCCGACGAAGAACGCTTCGCCGGGTCCGAGCGCCGCCATATACGGGCAGGCATCGCGGTAGGTTTTCAGCGCCTCCAGCCCCTGCGGCAGGAGCAGGATAAGCCGAGTCTTGTTGCCCTTGCCGGTGACGCTCAGCGTATCGTTGCCCGCCTTCAGCAGCCCTTCGACCGTCGCCTTGGTGAGACCCAGCGCCTCGCCGATGCGCAAGCCCGCCCCGTACAGCAGCAGCAGGATCGCCGTATCGCGCAGGTCGAGCCAGCCCGCGCGCTCCTGCTCGGACGGCGCGTCGAGCAGGTCCTCCATGTCGCGCTCCGAGAGCGCCTTGGGAATCGACCGCGGCAGCTTGGGCGTCTGGATGGCGCCGATGCTGGCGTTGTGCACGAGCCCGCGCTTGTCGAGGAAGTTGAAGAAGGACCGCACCGAGGAGAAGGCGCGGGCGGTCGAGGTGCGAGCCAGTCCCTGGCGCGCCCGTTCGGCCAGCCAGGCGCGGAACTCGGCGGGCTTCAGTTTGGCCAGCGCCGCCAGCGTCGGCGGGCTGCCGAGATAGGTGGTCATGAAGCCGAGAAAGACCGCAACATCATGCTCGTAGGCGATCAGCGTGTGGCCGGCGAGCCTGCGTTCGCTCTTCAGCCAGTCCCGCCACGCCTCGCGCGCTGCCTCGAGGCTCACGATCTGCCTATTCGGGCAGGTCGAGCCAGGCGCGGATGGTGTTCTCCAGCACCTTGGCCAGGAAGAACAGGAGCTCGGTCGCCTGCTCGGGCCCGAACGCTTCGGGATCGCGCGAGCCGAAGCACATCACGCCGTCGG
>Ga0193726_1000926_pt1 | contig 26225 bp, 25 predicted proteins | sample H2c1metaG_FD_144928 | JGI IMG/M metagenome (GOLD analysis project Ga0193726, IMG submission 144928) | Soil microbial communities from a riparian zone of the East river system, Colorado, United States - H2c1 | ecosystem: Environmental > Terrestrial > Soil > Riparian zone | place: USA: East River...
TTCCCGCAGCAGATAGACATGGTTTTTCAGTCCGTGCGGCAGGACGCTGCCGTCGCACAGCTTGGCCATGCGCGAGCCGCCGCCGGTTGCCGTATCGGACGGAAGATGTTTGAGGTACATCGGATGCCTGGGATCGGTGACGTCGACGATCGAGGTGCCGTTTCTCTCGGTGACCCCGGTCATCGGGTTGAGCATCAGCCCGTTGAAGTGTCCGGCGAAAGCGATGACGCGCCCGTCCGGGTAAGTATGAACCGTCGTCTGGTAAGTCACGCGCCCCTGCAGATCGTTGTGACCCAGCCAATCGGTGTTGAATGTGTCCGCTCCTTTGAGATCGACCGATCCCCGCGGCGCCACGGTATCCAGATCATTCGCCGCCCACGCGTTCGCGCCCAGCGCGAACATTGCAAGGACCCCGGTAATGCACAGAGACGACCGCACGCGCCGGTGCGGAATGCACGGATGCTGTTTCATTGAAACCTCCTTTGGCACAACTTTTTTGTAAGATGTACTACAACTCTTTGTACGACACTTCTTACGACACTTCTCTAGTACGACTTGCAAGCCCGGACACTTCTGCCCGACATCACCTCACCCCGCGCGCGCCCCTACGGTTGCATTCCCGAGAGATGGCCGCGAGGGTCGAACTGCACGGAGGATGCGCCGTAGGACCAGGTCTCGACACGGCCTTCGACCACTTCCTCCTGAGTCACCTCAATAGGCTCGCCCAGGACGGCTCTGACTTCCCTGGTCGTCATGCCGGGAAGCAGATAGCCGGTTGCGATCGGCGCCGTCGATATCTGCGGTGCGGTGGACGAATTGCCCATTGGGCTCGGCGCCGATGGCGTCTGCTGTGCGGTAAGCGGATTGCCGCTTGGGCTGGGCGCCGATGGGTGTCCGGACGTACGCGCCGAAACCCTGGATTCCAATTCAGGCGGACACGGAAAATTCTGATACATATCCGTTCCGTCTTTTCCGGCGCACTTGAAGATGGTTTCCGCAGAGGCCAGCGAAGCGACAAACGACGAAAGCACGAGAATCCAAATTGATTTCCACACGATTGGAACTCCTCCTCGCTTACTTTCCTGCAACCTGAGCGGAGTTAGCTTGCATCTCGTGTGAACTGCTTGTCAAGAACCTTGCGCGCTATTTTCTCGACACAAAACACGCTGCGCGAGCGCGCTGTTGTCGTTAGCTGTTGGTGTCGTTGAGCAGTGTCATCGATTGTTGTCGTGCTTGTCGTTAAGCGTTGTCGTTACGTGTTGGTTTTCGTGAGGACGGCAAGCCGCAGCCTCTACTTCGACCGGGCGCCTTCTCCAGACCTGCCCGGTCGGTACGCGATGGCCGCGGCCCCCGCCAGGAGCAAACCCGCGACGACATCCAGCGCGACATGCTGCCGGGTCGCCATCGTGGAGTAGACGATGCCGAGGCACCACAGGCCATTGCACGAGAGCAAGGCTCGCGGCGCGCGCATCGCCGTCAGATGCCTGTGGAGCACGACCGCCGTGAATGCGGCGAAGGCGACATGCAGCGACGGGCAGGCGTTTCCCGAAACGTCGACCGTCCTGAGAAACTCGAGCGACGGGTACCGGGACCAGTCGATTGCAGGATTGGGAATCTTCGTGGGCAGAACCATGAATGTGCCCAGGCCGGCGACGGCCATCGCCAGGGATACTCCTGCCCACGCGGCCAGCTCCCGAATGTCCCTGGCGAGCGCGGGTCCCAGGGACACATAGACCCACAGGGAGACGTACACAGAAAAGGCCTGGGGGGAAAAAGAGATCAGCTGGTCGATCCAGGTCACCGGCATCACCGTCACGGCAGACAGCGGATGACGCATGACCCAGAAGTAGGCATAGAAGAAGCCCGCGATCCCGCCCATCGTCACAAGCATCTTGAGGACCCACAGATGGCCTGTCCTCCTCTTCAGCTCGTCTTTCCAGGTCTTGGGTCCGAGCGCCGTCGTGGCCTTGTCTTCAGGGCCTTGGGTCAGCCAGCCGATTCCGGCGTGACGATGGCGTCCATTCAGGTCCATGTTCCTGCTTGCGCGTGGCGCTCCCGTTGCGCGTGGGGCTTCGCTAGCCGGTCATTGTAGAACGCGCCCATGCCTGCCGCTGGGCGGCAGCATTCCCGGAGGGTGTGTCGGGAGGCCCCGGGTGAGCCGGGGCCTCATGTTTCGATCGCGTCGCCGAGCGGCGGCGCGCCTTTCAGCGCTCGCTCTTTTCGAAATCCTCGAGAGACTCCTTGGCGTCTCCATAGTCCTTTTGCACCTTGCCGGAAATCTGTTTGGAAAGGCCCTTGACCTGCTGGTCCTTGCTTCCGACCATCTTGCCTGCCTGTTCCTGGACTTTGCCGGCAACGTTCTTCGCCACGCCCTTCGCCTGATCCTTGTTCATATACGAGTCCTCCGTTGGTAAGCGCCACATTCAGCGCGATTGAATGCTAGGGGCTGGTACAAGGCGCCGATGTGCGGTGGCTTACATAAATGCATCTTTTTTTGTGCAAGCCGGCCTTCGTCCGGGCATCCCGCTTGCTTTGGAGCGCCGAGTTGGCGCTCGCTCATGGCCCGTGCGGGCGCGAGAGCGCTCCGACTTATTTCTTGACGATCATTTCGTTACCGACGCTTTGCACGCCTGCCACCGCCCGTGTGACGTCGATCGCACGGTCGATCTGCGCCTGGTTGTCCACGTAGCCGCTCAGCTGGACCTGGCCCTTGCGCGTCACCACGGAGATATCGAAGCTCTTGACGCCCGGGTCGGAGAGCAATGCCGATTTGACCTTGGTGGTGACGACGCCGTCATCGACCGTGTTGCCCACCGAAGCTTTCCCGATCTTCAGGCTCATGCCATTCTCGACGCCCTTGACGCCTTCCACCTTGCGGGTGATCGCGACGGCGTGGTCGATGCGGGCCTGAGTGGCGACGAAGCCGCTCAACTGGACGTGGCCCTTGCGGGTTTCGACCTTGATATCCGTGCTCTTGACATCCGGGTCGCCGAGCAGCGCGGAGCGCACGCGTCCCGTGATGACGCTGTCGTCGATCTCGTTCCCCATGGTCGTGCTGGACGCCCGGACCGCCGTTGCAACCGGCGCGCGCGCCTCTTCCTGGCCGTTGTCGCAGCCGGTCATCCACAAGGCTATGGTGCCCGCGAGCACCACGGCTTGAACAAATGCCAATTGGTGAGTTTCCATGACTGACTCCGTTGATCCGCTCAAACGACTATCCGCCGTCCGCCCTGCGGGGTCCGTTCGCTGGCGCACATAGATGGAACGGCTGCGGGGCCGACCCGGGAAACCCCGGATCGCGGGGCTATTTCCTTCGCGTGGCGTCCTCGATCTTGTCGCCGGCTTTTTCGACAGTCTTGTCGACTTGCTTGCCGGCACGCTCCAGTGGGCCTTCCTTCTCGCATCCACCCAGCCCGACCATCAGAACGGCCGCAACCAACGCTACCGCGATACTTCCGCTTGATTTCATCATAGGTCTTGCCTCCGTCAATTCCGGCAAGACTACTGCGAAGATATTTCGCTGTATGTACGCTAGCGCTCAGACCTTTTCCGGGCCGAGAGCGGAATGCGCGTCTTCTGGGCGAGTATTCGTGTCAAACTCCGGACCGGGAAACACAGGTTTTTCAACGGCGAGGGCCTTCCAACGAAAATTCTCCGCATCGCGCCAACGCTCGTTTGCGTGGCGCTCGCCGGCTGCGTCGGCGTCCCGGTCGACGAGCTGCTCGCCTCGACCGCGATCGTCGCCGAGCTTCCGATCGAGAGCGGCGCGCTGGTCGAAGCGGCGCGGTTCTCCGCGGGCCGCCCCGGCGGAGCGCCGCCCGGCCACTGGGGCCCGTTTGTCGTTTCGCCTTTCGCGTCGAAAAGCAAGTACGCCCTGGTCGACAGCGGCCCGGACGTGGTGCTCGAGGGACGCGCGGCTGGTTCGGCCTCCGGGTTCTACCAGCGCATCCGCATCGATCCGGCGCACAATCCGGTGATCGAGTGGCGCTGGCGCGTTACGCAGCCGCTCGCCCACACAGATCCCCGGGTCTCTTCGCTCGATGATTCGCCGGCGCGCGTGATCGTCGCCTTCCACGGCGACGTGAAGCGCCTGGACATCGGCGAGCGCTTCACGCTTTCGCTCTACAAGGCGCTCACCGGCGAGAAGATGCCGTACGCGATCATCCTGTACACCTGGTCGAGCGACGCCCCGGTCGGCACCATCGTCGCCAACGACCAAACCGCGAAGATCCAGACCATCGTCGTCGAAAGCGGCGCCGGCCACGTCGGCGAATGGCGCGAGCTCCGGCGCAATGTTCTCGAGGACTACCGGCGCGCCTTCGGCGAGGAACCCTGGGACATCGTCGCAGTGGGCGTGATGACCGACGCCAGCAACACGCATGGTAAAGCGCGCGCGGAGTACGGGGATATCAGCTTCCGGCTGCAGTAGGAACGGCGGGCCGGGAGCATCGCCCTTCTCCTGCCACAATCGATAAGCGTTTTTCCATCGTCCGCGCATTGCCGCGCCATCTTCCCCTGCTCTAATGCCTTTGCCGGCCGTCGGCAGCAGAAGCGAGTAATCCCTACGGCGTCGCCTTAGGGCGACACTTGGGGCGGCCGGAGCATTTTCCCCGCTCCACCTCGCCGCAATCACCCGCCACCACCCCGCAACAAAGTAAAATCCGCCGATGTTCCGCCAAGAAAAACCGAAGTTCTGGCGCTATTTCCGCTACGCCTTTCTCACGCTCGCCCTCCTCGCGGCCGGCTTCGCGTTCTATCTCGATTTCCGCGTGCGGAGCGAGTTCGAGGGACGGCGGTTCGCCTTGCCTGCGCGGATTTACGCGCGGCCTCTGGAATTGCACGCGGGCCTCCACATCGGGCAAGGCGACGTGGTGCGCGAGTTGCAGGAAGTCGGTTATCGCGCGGAGATGCATGAAGGCGAGTCGGGATGGTTCATGCGCGACGACGCCTGGCTCGAGATCGCGGTGCGGCCGTTCGTGTTTTGGGACGGGACGCAGCCGGCGAAGCGCATCCGCGTAGTGTTCGACGGGAAGACGGTCAAGGCGGTGCAGGACAGCGAAGGCAAGGATCTGCCGCTCGCGCGCCTGGAGCCTTTGCCGATCGGCGGCATCTATCCCGCGAACAACGAGGACCGGGTGCTCGTCAGGCTGAGCGAGGTGCCGAAGCCACTGGTGGAAGCGCTGGTCGCGACCGAGGACCGCAATTTCTACACCCACCACGGCTTCGACCTGCGCGGTATCGCACGCGCGGCCTGGAGCTTCCTCCGCGGCAACGGGCTCCAGGGCGGCAGCACGCTCACGCAGCAACTGGTGAAAAACTTCTTCCTCACGCCCGAGCGCACGATCTCGCGCAAGGTGACCGAGCTCCTGATGGCGGTGCTGCTCGAGATGCACTACGGCAAGGAGGAAATTCTCGAAACCTACCTCAACGAAATCTACCTCGGCCAGGACCGCGACCGCGCGATCCACGGCGTCGGGCTCGCCTCGCTCTTCTACTTCGGCAAGACGATCGACCACCTCACGCTCGCGGAGAGCGCGCTCCTGGTCGGCATGGTGAGAGGCCCGGCGCTCTACGACCCGTTCCGCAACCCGCAGCGCGCGCTCGACCGGCGCAACCTCGTCCTGCGCGAGACCCGGGACCGGGGCTACGCCACGCTGGAGCAGTACGCGGAAGCGCGCGGTGCGAGCCTGGGCGTCAATCAGAAGGCCGCCATGGGCACCTCGCCGCACCCGGCCTTCCTCGATCTCGTGCACCGGCAACTGCGGCGCGAATACGACGAAGCCGACCTGCGCTCCGAAGGCCTGCGGGTCTTCACCACGCTCGACCCGCACGTGCAAGGCGCGGCGGAGCGCGTGCTCGAGCGCAAGATCGCGCAGTTCGACAAGGGAAAGTTCTTCGGCGATCCGGGCCTGGAAGGCGCGGTCGTCGTCACCGACAGCCAGGCGGGCGAAGTGCAGGCGCTGGTCGGCGGACGCGACGCGCGCTACCGCGGCTTCAACCGCGCGCTCGACGCCGGGCGGCCCGTGGGTTCGCTCCTGAAGCCGGCGATCTATCTGACCGCCCTCGCCGACCCTTCGCACTACACCCTGGTCACGAGCATCGACGACGGGCCTTTCGTGTGGAAGAGCCAGGGCGCCCCGGACTGGCAGCCGTCGAACTACGACAGGAAATTCCACGGCGCGGTGCAGCTCAGGACGGCATTCGCGCAGTCCTACAACGCGGCGACGGCGCGTCTCGGCACCGACATCGGCATCGAGAAGGTCCTCGCCACCGTGAAAAAACTCGGCATCGAGAGGCCGCTCACTCCATTCGCGTCCACTCTTCTCGGCGCGGTGGACCTCGCCCCGATCGAAGTGGCGCAGATGTACCAGACCATCGCGAGCGGCGGATTCCGCACGCCGCTGCGCGCCATCCGCGAAGTGACGACCCAGGACGGCAAGCCCTTGAGGCGCTATGCGCTCGCGGTCGAGCAGGCCTTCCCGGCCGAGCCGATGTATCTCCTCACCGCCGCGATGCAGGGCGTGGTGCGCGAAGGCACCGCGCAGTCGCTGAAGAACTGGCTGCCGCCGGAGATCGCCGTCGCGGGCAAGACCGGGACGACCGACTCGCAGCGCGACGCCTGGTTCGCGGGATTCACCGGCGACCGGCTCGCGATCGTGTGGATCGGCTACGACGACAACCGCGCGGCGCGGCTCTCGGGCGCGGGCGCCGCGCTCCCGATCTGGGGCGAACTGATGGCTGCCCTCGACCCTGAGCCGCTGGCGCTGCCCAAACCCGACGGCATCGAGAACGTGCTGATCGATCCGCTGAGCGGATTGCGCGGCGACTTCAACTGTGCGGGAGCGCTCGAGCTGCCGTTCGCGCAAGGCTCGGCACCGGCGGAGCGCGCTCCCTGCGCGAGCGCCGTGGGCGTCGCGGTCGAAGGGGTGAAGCAACAGGCGAAGGGCTGGCTGCAGCGCCTGTTTGGAAAATAAGCGGAAGATGAGCGAAGATAGGAGTCTGTCGCCGCTCGCGTCATCCCTCCCGATGAAAATCATCCTCTTTGTCCTGGCAGCGCTCATCTCCGGCTGCGCGACCGCGCCGCGGTTCGAGCCTGCTCCGCCGCCTCCCGCGCCGGAGCCCGCAGCCCGCACCGAGAACCTCGCCATCGCCGGTCTGCTCGACGGCGCGCGCGCCGATGCAGCGTCCGGGCGCCTGGTGAACGCCGCGGCCTCGCTCGAGCGGGCGCTGCGCATCGAGCCGCGCAATCCGCGCCTGTGGCAGGAGCTCGCGCGCGTGCGCCTGAAGCAAGGCGACTACGCGCAAACCGAGAGCACCGCGGCGCGCTCCAACTCCTGGGCCGGAAGCGACAACGCCCTGCGCGCGGAAAACTGGCGTCTCATCGCGCATGCGCGCGAAGCGCGCGGCGACGCCGAAGGCGCGCGGGCTGCGCTGGAAGCGGCCGAACGGCAGAAGTAAAGGACCCTTCGCTCAGGGTCCTTCGCACGACGACCTGCATCTAGCAACTTGAAGGGCCCGGCTCGCGCCGGGCCCTTTTCTCGTCCGCAGCGGATATCCGGCCTTGCCGCGCCGAATCCCAGGAAATCTTTTGCTCTCTACCGGGCCTTCCAGGGCTGACAATTCCCAAGCAAACAGCACCCTACGGGCGATCGCCCGCCCTGGGGGTGCATTAGTGCACCTTTCAATGTGTGCTGGCACATAGACAATGAACTAAGAGTGTGATGGTGACTCATACGTGGGCTGCCGCACAGAAGACCCCACTCACTTGAAGGGGCTAGGTAGCAAGCCCCTGCGCCTCAGTGTGATTGCACCCAAGAGTGTGAATACGGGCAAAGGATCCGCAAGGATCTACGCAAGCAGCAATCACAAAGAGGTTCCTCATGAAAATCCTTCATAAGGGTTTTGCTTTTCGCACGCTTCAAGCGATCGCCGGAAGCGTATTTCTGGGCGTACTCGCAGCCTGTGGCGGTGGAAGTACAGGCGTGAGTGATGGCAATGCCGCAGTCACCGCAGTAACCCCCCCGACAGCGCCTGTAGACGCACCCGGCGTTCAGCTTCAAAGCTGCACCGGCATCATGCCCCTGGGTGACTCGATCACGCTGGGCGTGAACGGCGGATACCGCAACAACCTGTATACGGGTCTGCAGCAGAACAACTGCGGCGTCAGCTACGTGGGCACCTTGAACGACCCGAACACTCACGTTGCCGACAAGGACCACGACGGGCACGCGGGGTTTGCCATCGGCGACATCGCGGGCAGCGTCACCGCCTGGCTGGGATCCACGCAACCGAACATCGTTCTCCTGATGATCGGCACCAACGACACCGCGTGGTGGACCAACAACGACGCCGCAGAAATCGGCGCACGCCACAGTGCGTTGATCGACCAGATCAGGGCGGCACGCCCCAATGCCTGGATCTTTGTGGGGTCCATTCCGCCCCAGACCTCGGTCATGATTCACGGCAAACCCGATGGCAGCGCCACCACGACCTCGGTCGATCGCGCGGTACTGACTGGACAGTTCAATGCCGTCGTTCGCAGCAATGTGGACGCCAGGATCGCGGCGGGCCAGCAGGTGCGCTTTGTCGACGTCAACTCGGTGCTGACGGCGGCGGATCTGTACGACGGTATTCACCCGACTGAAGTAGCGCACGCCAAGGTTGCACAGGTATTCCTGGACGCAGTACGTGCTGCGCTCGTGCCTGTGCAATAAGCGGGTTCGACCTAAGTGTCTTAGGTGTGCCTATGTAAGCCTTGAGGGCCCGCACTTTGTGCGGGCCCTTTTTTTATGTGCGACGGATGGATGCACAGCGTCGCCGCGCACCGGCGAATCCCGAGCAATCCCCTGCCCTCGTGCGCGATAGCTTCCGATTGTCGCCGCGCCCCGACAAATCCCAGGAAATCTTCTCTCCCGGGCGCGAATAAACTTTCGAGCCCGCCGCACACCGACTAGCCCTGAGCAAACAAGAACCTGCGGGCGAATCGCCTGTCCCGAAACGGCACTAGTGCACCTTCCAGGGTACGCTGGCGCATAGACAATGAACTAAGAGTGTGATGCCGACTCATACGTGGGCTACCGCACGAAACGCATCCTCCAGGTAGCGAGTCCCCGCGCCTCAGTGTGATTGCACCCAAGAGTGTGAATACGGGCAACGGATCCGCAAGGGTCTACGCAAGCAGCAATCACAAAGAGGTTCCCCATGAAAACCATTCATAAGGGTTTTGCTTTTCGAATGCTTCGGGCGATCGCCGGAAGCGTATTTCTGTGCGTGCTCACCGCCTGTGGCGGCAGCGGCGGTGGAAGTACGACTGTGAGTGGCGGTGGCAACGCGAGCAACCCCTCGACGGTGGCTGCGGATGGCACGGCGGTCGGCTACTTCACCCAGGCGGGCAAGATATTCAACCCGAGCGGCCAGGAAATCCAGATCCGCGGCGTGAGCCATTTCGGCTTCAACGGCCCGAGCCTGCAGCCGCAGTTCCTGTGGGCGATGGGCTGGAAAGAGCAAATCGCGCAGATCAAGAGCCTCGGCTTCAACACGATCCGCCTGCCTTTCGTGCCCGACACGCTTTACAACACCACTCCGGTCGACCTGCAGCCGGGGGCCTTCGTCAACCCCACTCTCAATCCGGACCTGATCGGCAAGACTCCGTTGCAGGCTCTGGACCTGTGGATGGCCGAGGCCGATCGCCAGGGCATCTACGTGATGCTCGATTTCCACAGCGTATCCATGGTGCGGCAGTACCCGACCTGGTTTCTGTCAGACCCGGCCGATTTCGGCCTCATGTACAACAAACAGGCCTACACCAAGGAGAACTGGACGCGCGACCTCGCCTTTGTCGCCCAGCGTTACGCCCCGCTGAGCCACTTCTTCGCTATCGACATCTATAACGAGCCCAACGGCATTGTGCGCTGGGGCCCCGGGGACACGAACGCCTCCAACCCGATTTACTTCTGGAAGGAAGCGGCGGAGCTCGCCTCGGCGGCGGTCCTGGCGGCCAACCCCAACCTGCTGGTCTTCGTCCAGGGGATCAACGGCAACTATGACGGCATCGAGAACTCGAACACCCCGATGAACTGGGGCGAGGACTTTCAGCCCGAGGCCTATCAGCCGCTCAACATTCCGAACAACAAGCTGGTGCTGAGCCCGCACACTTACGGGCCGGACGGGTTTGTGAAGTCCTCGTTCAGCGCCTCCAACTTCCCGGCCAATCTGGCGGCGGGCTGGGACACGCTGTTTGGCCAGTTCTATCCGGCCAATGCAACTCCGACGCATGCAGTGGTGATCGGCGAATGGGGCGGCAAGTACGGACAGGGACCGAGCGGGCAGCAGGACGTGACCTGGCAAAACGCCTTCGTGGACTATCTGATCAGCAAAGGCATGCGCAACGGCTTTTATTGGGCCTACACTCCCAACAGCTTCGATGTCGGCGGCATTCTCGACGACGGCTTGAACGTGCGTCAGGACAAAATGGCGCTGTTGCATAGGCTCTGGGGACAGTAAGCGATAGTTCGACCTGGTGCATTTCAGGTCTGCAGCGTCCGGTCCTTTCCTCCGCAAGGGGGGAAGGACCTCTGCATTTATGGATGTACATATTGATTCTCCGGATCTACGCATGGGCCCGCCTGCGTGGGTCGTCGCCCGACTCCGGGATCGCGGACGTGCCACAATCGCACGAACCCATCAGCAAAAGTCGTTATGGCCCTCAAACGCCCCAAAGGCCCCGCCGGTACGGTCCTCGTGCTCGAGCACGCCTCGAAAATTCTCAGGGACAATCCGCTCGGCGATCCGCACCTGCGCAAGCTCGGCGTGTGGCTGCCGCCGCAATATGACGACAGCTCGAAGCGCCGCTTCCCGGTGCTCTACGATCTCGTAGGCTTCACCGGCTCGGGCCTTTCGCACATCGGCTGGAAGCCCTTCGGCGACAACGTCCCCGAGCGCGCGGCGCGGCTCATCCGCGAGGGCAAGATGGGACCGGCGATTTTCGTCTTCCCGGACTGCTTCACCGCGCTCGGCGGCAACCAGTATGTGAATTCGCCGGCGATCGGCGATTACGCCGACTATCTCACGCGCGAGATCGTCCCTTTCGTCGACCGCGAGTTCCGCACGCTCGCGAGCCGCGAGCACCGCGGCTGCTTCGGCAAATCATCCGGCGGCTACGGTTCGATCATCCATGGGATGAAGTACCCGAAAACCTGGGGCGCGGTCGCGAACCATTCCGGCGACGCGTATTTCGACTTCGTCTACTGGCACGACTGGCCGAACACGCTGAACGAACTGGCGAAGCATCGCAGCCCGAAACGCAAAGCCGGCGCCTATGACGCTCGCCGCGAAGCGAATCGCAAGGGTCTCGATGCGGGCCTGGACGACGGACGCATCAAGCGCTTCCTCGCGCACGTGTGGAAGAAGGAAAAACTTTCCACCGCCGAAGGCCATTGCATCATGAACCTGTGCATGGCGGCGACCTACGATCCGGACCCGAAGGCGCCGAACGGCTTTCGCGTGCCGTTCAACATGGAATCGGGAGAGATCATCGAAAAGCGCTGGAACAAGTGGCGCGAGCACGACCCGATCAATCTCGTTGCGAAATACCGCGCAAACCTGAAGTCGCTGCGCGGCATCTACATCGACTGCGGCTGGCGCGACCAGTACCACATTCACTACGGCGCGCGCATTCTCGCAAAGCGCCTCGCTCTGGCCGGCATCCGGCACACGTACGAGGAGTTCGACGACAACCACTCCGACGTCGACTACCGCATGGACGTGAGCCTGCCGTTTCTTTACAGGGCGCTGAAGCCCTGAGAACCGGTATCCGGCATCGCGTTATTTGACGAGGCCTTCGGCCTTCATCGTTTCCTGCACCTTGGGCCGGGCCGCGATGCGCGCCTGGAAGGCCTTGATGTTCGGCCACTTGGCGAGATCGATCTTGTGCATGCCGGTCCAGTTGAGGACCACGAACAGGTAGGCGTCGGCGACGCTGAACTTGTCGCCGCTCGCGTACTGTTTCCCCGCGAGCATCTTCTCCAGAGCGTTCAGCCGCCGGTCGATGTAGCCCAGCTGCACTTCCTTCATCTCCGGGGTCAGCTTGGGATTGAACAGCGCGCCGATCTGCTTGTGGACTTCGCTCGCCGCGAAGTTGAGCATCTCCATGAGGCGATAGCGCTCCATCGTGCCCGCCTTCGGCGCGAGCCCGGCGTCCGCCTTGTGGTCGGCAAGGTACTGGCAGATGACCTGCACCTCGGTGAGAACCTGCCCGTCGTCGAGCTTGAGCGCCGGCACATAGCCTTTCGGATTGATCTTCCAGTAGTCCTCTCCGCCTTCGGTCTTCTTGTTGGGAATGTCCACTTTATCGAGATCGAACTTGTAGCCGGCTTCGCGCAGGACGATGTGCGGCGCCATCGAGCAGGCGCCGGGAGCGTAGTACAGTTTCATGGGTCAGTCCTTTCTTTTGAATGGATCGTACGGAGAACCTCGCGTCGGCTGCGTCGTTCGCGCGGAAAGGGTAAGAGCGAGGGCCACCCGGCGTCTGACCCGGGGCGGAAAACGGAGTTCCTAGGACGGGGTGTCTTTCCCCCGGGTCGACTTCACGCCATGGACAATGGCCGCCCCGATCAGGCACAGAACGCCCACCCCGATCCACTGCGGAGGCGTGTTGAGCAGGTGGGCGCCGATCGCCAGGCCGGCGATCAATATGGCGTATCCGGCGATAAATATTCCAAACGACATCGGGCGTCACTCGAAAAATACGATCCTAATGTACCCGTCCCGGCCCGCGCGCTCTGTGCGCAAGCACACGTAGGCTCAGGTTCAGCCTCCGGCGCTGCCGGCTCCGAACCACTTTTCGCGCAGCGTCCGGGTGCTGTCGTGAATCCTCCGGCCGAGCACGGACGAGCGCAACCCGTCGGCGGGTTGCACGAGATGCTCGCGGAGGAGCTGGGGCGCCTGCACGAAGGTCAGGTAGCGCTGCAGCGCGGCGTGAATGTGCTTCTTCAGCAGCCGCACGTTGACCGGCTTGTTCAGGAAGCGGAACAGCTGGGCCTGGTTGATCAGCTCGACGATCATCTCGGCGTCCGATGTCCTGGTGATGACGATCGTGAGTATCTGCGGATTTTCCTGCTTCAGGAGCTTGAGCATGGCGGTCAGCTCTTCGTGCTCGGCCTCGACGTCGGTGATGACGACCGCGATTTCCCGCTTCTGCATCACGTCGAGCGCGGCGTCGAGGTCGGCCGTGTACACCACGGGACACAGTTCGCCGACCAGTTCGCGCGCGACACGGAAAATCTCCTCGTCGCTATCGATCACGAGCACGCCTGCGTCCATGTTCCCCGGCAGGTCGACCGGCGCCGGCCGGGTGTCGGCGAGCTCCAGCGCGATCGTCACTGCCTCGGCGATGATGGTCTGCAGCTCGTTGTTGTCCCAGGGCTTGTTGATGAAGCGGTAGACCTCGCCGTCGTTGATCGAGCCGACGATGGCAGCGAGGTCGGAGTAGCCGGTCAGCAGGATGCGCACGCTGCGCGGTGAAACCTCGCGCGACCGGCGCAAGAGGTCGACCCCGAGCATCGCCGGCATGCGCTGGTCGCTGACGACCACGTGCATCGGGTAGCGGCTCATGAAATCCAGGGCCTTGTTGCCGTCGGTCGTGGTGAAGACGTGGTAGCGGTCGCGGAACCGCGACTTCAGCGCCGTCAATATGCGTTCTTCGTCGTCCACGAAGAGCAAGCGGCCCTTCTTCACGCTCTGGTCGAGGCTGATCGCGCTGTCGCCGGAGAACACCGGCAGCACGTGCTCGCTCGGGGGTGTCGCCCTGGCCGCCGGCCCGGCGTTGAGCAATCTCGCCGCGCTCAGGAGCGCCGCGCTGTCCGGGACCACCGCCCCGGACGCGCGGTCGGCCGCGCCGAGATCGAGCGAGGCTTCGATCGCCGCGCGGAATTCCTCCGAGAACTCACGGGCCGACTGAAAGCGGTCATCGCGCTTCTTGGCGAGCGCCTTCTGCAGTACGCGATCCATCAGCGGCGACAGCTTCGGATTCAGCCGGGACGGGTCGATGGGACGCTTGTTGAGCACCTGCTGCATCACGTTGGCGGCGTTGCCGACGAACGGCTTGGTGCCGGTGAGGAGCTCGTAGGCAATCACCCCGATCGAATACAGATCGGCGAGCGCATTGACTTCGAGGCCGAGGAACTGCTCCGGGGCCATGCAGTAGGGCGTGCCGAGCACGTCGCCCACCTGCGTCAGGTTCGAGGAATCGATGCGCGCGATGCCGAAGTCGCTGATCTTGATGCGCCCGTCGCTGTTGATCATGATGTTCGACAGCTTCATGTCGCGGTGCACGACCTTTTCCGAGTGCGCGTAGCCGATGCCGTCGAGCACCTGCCGGATGATCTCGCCGACCTCGCGGACTTCGTAGCCCTGTTCCTGCGACAGATGCGCGTGCAGCGTCTTGCCGTTGACCAGCTCCATGACGATGTAGGCGATCTCGTCGTCTTCGCCGTAGTCGTAGATTTGCACGATGCGCGGGTGCACGAGCCGGCCCACCGCCTGCGCCTCGTGCCGAAAGCGCTCGACAGCGTGCTTGAGATCCGTCGCGCCGAGCGAGGATTTGGCGATCACCTTGATCGCGACGCCGCGCGCGATCGTGCGGTCGTAGGCCTTGTAGACGATGCCCATCGCGCCCTTGCCGAGCAGGTCCTGGATTTCGTACTTCCCGATTTTTTCCGGCGGCTTCATGACGCGGGTCAGGCGGCAAGCCCGGCAGCGGCCGGCGGTTCGAACGGGAACCACACGGTGAAACGGGTGCCGGCCCCCGGCTGCGATTCCACGTCGATGTGGCCGCCGTGCTGCTGAACGATCTTGTAGGACACCGACAGCCCGAGGCCGGTGCCCTTGCCCACCTCCTTGGTGCTGAAGAACGGGTCGAAGATTTTAGGCAGCACTTCGGGCGGGATACCTCTCCCGGTATCGGCGACTTCGACCGCAACACCGCCACCGTCGGTCCGCGTCGTCAGCGTGATCTTGCCGCGGCCCCCTTCCATGGCCTGCACCGCGTTGGTGATGAGGTTGAGGAACACCTGGTTCACCTGCGACGGCGAGCACACGATCGTCGCCATATCGCCGAATCGCTTGTCGATCGTGACCGATTTGAGCAGATGCTTGGCCAGCACGAGCGTGCTGTTCAGTCCTTCGTTCAGGCTGAAGTGCGTCACCTTGCTGCGGTCGAGGCGGCTGAAATCCTTCAGGTTGCCGACGATTTCCGCCATCTGTGCCGCGCCGTAGAGCCCGTCCTTCACCAGGTTGCCCAGTTCCTCGGTCACGCGCTGCTGCCTCAACCGCGCAACGGCCGCCGAGGCCAGCGCGAACTCGCGCGAAAGCTCCTTCGGGTCGGCGTTGCCGCCCGCCTGCAGCAGCGCGATCAATTTTTCGCAGTGCTCGATCGCACCGCCGAGGTCACCGAGCTTGTCGGCGACCGTGCCCAGACTGTTCTTGACATAGGCAAGTGGAGTGTTGATCTCGTGAGCCACGCCCGCCACCATCTGACCGAGCGAAGACATCTTCTCCGACTGGATCAGCTGCGCCTCCGATTCCCTGAGGTGTTGCAAGGCCTGGGACAGCTCGAGCGTGCGGTCTCTCACGCGTTGCTCCAGGCTCACGTTGGCGGCCTTGAGCCGGGTTCCGAGCCAGCCGATCAGAATCAGCAGCGCGCCGGCATAGGCGATCAGATAGACGCGGAAAAGCTCCTTCTCCTGCAGCGTGGCTTCGAGCTCGCGACTGAAGGAGAACGTCAGACTGTCCAGCCGCGGACCCGAGCTCAGGAACGCCAGTTTTTCGAAAGTCTGCTGTTCCGCCAAGCGGCGCTTGATGAAAGCCTCGCCCGCCTCCCGCGTCTGCTCGACCTTGTTCCGCAGCGTCTCCGGCAGCGCAGACGCGCCGCCGGGCAAGGCGGCCAGCGCGGCTTCCAGGCTTTTGCGTTGCGCGTCCTGCACGAGCCAGTAGTACTGCGACGCGGCGGCGGCCGCGCGGGCGAGGGCCAGGACGAGCGCCTGCGGCGGGACCTTCAGCTTCAGCTCTCCGGTCTGCGTCTGGGCTTCCGCGGTCTTGCTCACCAGATCATCCAGCGCGGCTTTCGCAGCGGAGTTCTCGATCCTGAATTTTTCCACCAGGTCGGCTTTTTGCAGGATCGCCTCGCTCAGTTGCGGCAGCCCGGCGCTCAGCGACGGGCTGGGTGTTTTCCGCAGCGCCGAATTCAGATCCCGCAGCGCCCTCTTCGCCGCTGCACCGCGATTGATCGCGGGCAGATCCGCGCCGGACTCGAACCGGGCGCGCAGCACGTCCACGTCCCAGCGGCTGTCGATCTCCTTCAGGACGCGGAGGTAGCTGAGGATTTCGCTCTGGTCCTGCAGATCGACCGCCTGGGTCCTGTCGTATAGAAAAACCAGGGCGGCGACCAGCGCGAGGGCGCCGAGGCCGAGCGATACGCTTCGCAGCACTTCCGGTTTTTTCATGGCCTAGCGGCCAAAAGTATCCGGACCGCGCTCCAAGTGCCCGGCACTTACGGGAATCTCCTCAAGCTGCGCGTCGTAGAGCCGATACAGACAGTCTTGAGGATGGTTCAGGCGGAGCGTTTGCGCCTGCGCGAGCCCCGCGTAGGTCCCCTGAAGGATCCGGCTGAACATTCTGTGCGTCACGGCGATCGTCACCGGGGCGCGGCGTTTGGATGCCAGCCATTGCTGGGCGCGCTCGTGCATGAGGGCATAACTCTCGCCGCCCGGCACGACGTAACTCCACTTGTCCGCTTCGCGCACTCGCCGCGCGCCGGGATACTGCGCGTCGATCTCGGCGTTCGTGAGTCCCTGCCAGGCGCCGAGATGATGCTCGATCAGCAACGGCGCGACCACCATGGATTTCATGTCCAGGCCCAGCTCGGCGCAAATCAGGGCCGCAGTGTGCCCCGCTCGGCCGAGCGGGCTGGTTTCAACGAACACAAGCTGCGGGTTCTGGAGCAATTGCCGCAGGGCGCGCCCCGCAGTCCGGGCCTGCTCGATACCCCTGGGAGTCAGCGGCGAGTCCAGGTGCCCCTGATGCCGCCCTTCACGATCCCATTTGGTTTCGCCAGGCTGCACCAGGTATATCGTCGCGAGACTCACTGCAGAAATATCCCGTCTCATGCGCCGACCCCCGAGATCCTGCGAACCCTGCCCAGCGGTCGGGCAAAATCAGTCCGATGCAAGGCACTGACGGACGCCGGCGATTCCGGGCGACCCAGCAGGCGATCTTTGTTGTCCCAGCAAATCCTGACCGGCACGGGCACACTCGAAATAGGAGGCCTCAGGGGCGAGATTCTATACCCTGCGATGCGAGTTCTACCGAAGTATCGACGCGCCTGAAGATGCCGAACGGTCCACGGAAATCGGCCGAGTCGCGAGCCGCGCGAGGACCAGGCCGGCTTGGCTGGTTCGAACGGGCGCTTGCTTGACCGTAGCAGCGATGCCAAACATAATCCGCTGGCGCAGTTGAGTTTTCCGTTCGTTTCATCCCCGAGTACTACCATCACAGAGGAGGAGAAGATGTCTATAAGCAGAACCATACTGGGTTTGGGATTCATCCTGTTGACCGCCGGCGCCATGGCGCAGGAGCGCCCGCCCTACGGCCCGGAGATCGGTGTCGATCAGGCCAAGAAAATCGCGGCCGGCGCGGTCGCGGAGTCGAAGAAGAACGGCTGGCGCATGGCGATCGCGATCGTCGACAACCACGGCTTCCTCGTCTATTACGAGCGCATGGACGACACCCAGACGGCGAGCGTCGGGGTTGCGATCGACAAGGCCAAGGCGTCGGCCATGTACCGCCGCCCGACCAAGGCGTTCGAGGACGGCATCGCCAAGGGACGGGTTGCATTGCTCGGCCTGGCCGGAGCGACGCCGATCGAGGGCGGACTGCCGATCATGGTCGCCGGCAAGGTGATCGGCGCCATCGGCGTCAGCGGCATGAACTCGGACCAGGACGCGATGGCTGCGGCAGCGGGCTTGAAGGCGGCCGGGCTCTAAAACACGGTTCGAAGAAACAGGAACGGCGCCCCGCGGGGCGTCGTTTTTTATTTCAGGAAGGCGTTCGCTGTCGCTCGCCTACTCGGCGCGCATGCCTTGCTCCTTGATCACCTTGCCCCATTTGGCGGATTCCTTTTTCAGGTGGGCGGCGAATTCCTCTGGCGTGCTGGCAATGATGTCCTGGCCGATCTGGCGGAAGCGAGCCACCTGCTCGGGCGTTGCCAGCGTCTTTTTCACGCCGTCGTTGAGCACGGCCACGACCGCCGCGGAGGTTCCCCTGGGTGCGAGCAGGCCGTGCCAGGTGACGAATTCGTAACCCGGCAGGCCGGATTCCGCGATAGTCGGGATGTCGGGAAACGCCGGCGAGCGCGTCAGGCTGGTGATGCCGAGCGCGCGCAACCTTCCGGTCGTCGCGAACGGGGTCGCCTCGGAGACGCCCGACACGATGATCTCGGTGTCGCCGGCGACGGTCGATAGCAGGGCCGGACCGCCGCCCTTGTAGTGAATCGCGACCGTCTTGACCTTGCCCAGGTAGTTGAACAGCTCCCCGGCGATATGCGGATTGGTGCCGGGTCCGGCGGTGGCGAAGTTCAGCACGCCGGGTTTGGCGCGCGCAAGCTCGAGCAATTCGCGCACCGAGTGCACCGGCAGCGACGGGTGAACGACCAGCACCGAAGGCGAAGAGGCCAGCAGCGAGATCGGCACGAAATCGGTCAGCGGATCGAACGGCAGCTTGGCGTACATGTAGGAATTGGCCACGAACGGAATGGTATTCACCATCAGCGTGTAGCCATCGGGTGCGGCGCGCGCGACGTACTCCGTGCCGATGTTGCCGGATGCGCCGCTGCGGTTCTCGATGATGAACTGCTGGCCCAGGCTCTCCGACAGGCGCGGCATGACCAGGCGCGCGACGGTGTCCACGCTTCCGCCCGGCGGAAAAGGAAGGACCACGTGCACGGGCTTGTTCGGATAGACGGCGGTTTGCGCCGTCGCGAACTGGGCGACCGGGATCGCTGCCGAGAAGAATGCGGCGATCGAGATGATTTTCTTCAAGTCGCTCACCTTTTACTCCGGCACGATCTGCGGCTTGGTCGGATCGGAGACCTGAATGACCAGGTACTTGACGGGTTCGGTCGCGCTGCCGTTGCGCGACACGGCGTGCAGCGCCCCGGGCGGTTCGTAAAACGTTCCACCCGGCCCGAGTTTTTGCAGCGGACCGTCGCCGACTTTCACTTCGTAGCTGCCTTCCAGTACATAGCCGAAGGTGTGGCTGCCCGGGTGCCGGTGCGGGCCGCTGCCGGTCCCGGCATCGCGCTCGAGGCGGCGGATAGTCACCTCGCGGCCGAGCACGTCGTTCATCGTCGTCTTGAAGAGCTCCGTCTGGCGGGCTGCAGTATTGGCGGGAGCCTGCGCGTGCGCTTGCGGCAGCGACATCGCTTCAGGCGAGAGCGCGAGATAGGTAATGCAGGAAGCAAGCAAGGCCGTTGCGCAACCGAAGGCGGCATGGGAAATGACGGTTTTGTTCATGGTCTCCTCCTTGTGTGGAAATGATATCCGAAACTATCGAGCCTGAGACCCGGTGTCTTGACGGTCGGGCACCGGGTGCTCCATCCTCTGTTTTCAGGCAATCAGGGAGACCGACATGACCGCACGTCGTAGATTCATCAAGAGAGCCTCGGTGGTGGCGATAGCCGCAACGGCATCGGCCATCGGCGTCCGGCCAAGCAATGCTCAGCAGGTACCCAATTCCACCGGCACCGAGCCGCCGAAACTCAAGGCGCCGGCCAACGCCTGCGATTGCCATCACCACATCTACGACGCCGCGCGCTTTCCCATGCCGCCCAGCCCGCGGCAGCCGCCGTCGAACGCCACCGTGGCCGAGTACCAGATGCTGCAGAAGCGGATCGGAACGACGCGCTCGGTCGTCGTTCAGCCGCGCAACTACGCGATCGACAACGCGGTCACGGTCGATGCGCTCGCGCAACTCGGCCCGAATGCGAGAGGCGTCGCCGTTCTCCACCCGACGGTCACCGATGCCCAGTTGAAGAGGCTCAACGACGCGGGCGTGCGCGGTATCCGCTTTACGCTCGGCGACCCGGCCACCGCTGTCGTCAAGGTCGACATGATCGAACCGCTCGCGAAGCGCGTCGCGGATCTGGGCTGGCACGTCCAGTTCAACGTGGAGGGCGAGCAGATCGTCGCGCTGGCGGACCTGATGCGGCGCCTGCCGACGCAACTGGTGTTCGACCACCTCGCCAATCCGCCGCTGGCGGCCGGCATCGAGCACCCGTCGCATGCCATCGTCCGCGGCCTTATCGACAAGGGCCGCACCTGGGTCAAACTCTCGGGCGCGTATTCGAACAGCAAGGTCGGCCCGCCGTCCTACCCGGAGGCCACTAAAGTTGCGCAGGCTTTCGTGAAAACGGCGCCGGAGCGCCTGGTGTGGGGGAGCGACTGGCCGCACCCGACCATGCCCAACAACAACAAGCCGAACGACGCCTTGTTGTTCGACCTCATGACCGAGTGGGTTCCGGACGAGGCGACGCGCAATCGCATCCTGGTTCGGAATCCGGAAGCGCTCTACGGCTTTCCGAAATCGGCTTGAAGGAAGCGCGGAAGGACCGGGTCAGACGTACGCGAGCTTCGGATGCCGGGAAAACGCTCCTTGTGAATCGCGCCCGATGCGGTCTTGCGTTTCGCTTTGCTTTTCGGTTTCGCTTTGCGTTTCGACTTGGCAGCCATTTTTCAAACCCTCCGTACGAACGCCGGCGTAAACTCTTTAACCGATTTCACTCCGCACTGCTGCATCGCCGCCGAAGTCTCCGTCCTCAATATCTCCAACACCTTCGCAACGCCGGGTTCGCCGAATGCGCCCAGGCCCCAGAGATAAGGCCTGCCCACTCCTACAGCGTTCGCGCCCATGGCTAGCGCCTTGCAGACGTCGGTGCCGCGGCGAAAGCCACCGTCCACCAGCACCACCATCCTGCCTTTCACCGCTTCCACCACTTCGGGGAGCACGTCGATCGTGGCGCGGCCGCTGTCTTCGCCGCGCCCGCCGTGGTTCGAGACGATGATGCCGTCCACGCCGTTCGACACAGCGAGCGCCGCGTCCTCGGCGGTGAGGATGCCCTTGAGCACGATCTTCATCTTCGTGATGCCGCGCAGCCGCTTGATAAAGTCCCAGGTCATGTTGGCCGACTGCGTATTGGACAAGCCGCTGAGATCGATGCCGTCGTAGTTGGGTTTGCGCTTGACGCTCCCCTGCACGCCCGGCTCGTGGCAATTCGAGCAGGTGCGCGTGTCGGTGCGACGCAGGCGGAAAAAGGTCTCCTGGTTCCTGCCGCCGACGCGGTCCACGGTCACCGCGACCACCGGGCAGCCGGCGCGCTCGGCGCGCTTCACCAGGGCTTCGGCCACTTCCCACTTGGGCGAAGCGTAAAGCTGGAACCAGATCGGCGCGCCGCGCGCCGCGGTCACGTCCTCGACCGAAGTGCTCGCGGCGGTCGAGAGCATCTCCAGGTGGCCGCCCGCCTTTGCCGCACGCCCCACGGCGACGTCGCCTTCCGCGTTGTAGGCCTTGTTGCCGCCGGTCGGACAGATGAAGATGGGGTTCGGATACTTCACGCCGAAGATCTCGACGCTCATGTCCACCTTGGAGACGTCGTTCAGGCGCCGCGGCCGCAGGTAGTATTTGGAAAAGGCCTCGCGGTTCGCCTTCAGCGTCACCTCCGCGTCGATCCCCGAGGCCATGTAGCCGATGTGCGCGGGCGGCACGTTCTTGAAGAACACCGGCTCGAAGTCGAACACGTTGATCGCGTCCTCGGGCTTGGCAATGAGGTCGGCCGAGGTTTCGAGTTGCTCGATCTTGGAAGGCCTGTCGGCCGCGGCGAGCGCGAAAGCGGGGGACGCGAGCAGCGGGCTTGCCGACAACCAATTCAGAAGGCGACGGCGGTTGTCGAAGCGATTGCCGATGGACGACATGGGAACCCTCCTCTCGAGATGAAACGCGGGTGCGCTCTCTGTAGCGGGGCAACGACGCCAGGTCGGTGATCCGGTACAAAAAAATCCGGCTACAACGACAGCGAATTACGCAGCAATATTTTATCTTAAGAGCGGGAGAATTTTGACGGGTTTTTGGAAAGGCGCGCATGCGCTCGACACGACTGTTCTTCTGCTGCGTGGCATTCTGCGTCGCGGCGCTCGCACTGCCCGCCCGGGCGGAAACCGCCGGACAGGTGCTGACCGCGGTTGGCAACGTGCTCACCCTGCGAGGCAGCCAGATCCTGCGGCTCTCGCCGGGGTCGACCGTCGAGTCGGGCGATCAGATCCACACGGGCTCCGAGAGCAAGGCCCTGATCCGCTTTACCGACTCGGGCCTGATCTGGATACGCCCGCAATCCGATTTTATCGTCGATGAGTATTCCTACGGACAGACAGACCGCGCTCGAGCTTTCTTCAGCCTGCTGCGGGGCGGAGTTCGGTCGCTGACTGGCTCGATCGGCCATCGCGACAAGGCGCGCTACAGGCTGCGTACCTCGGTCGCGACGATCGGCATCCGCGGTACCGACTTCAGCGTCTTCCTATGCCAGTTCGACTGCAGGAACTCCGACGGCAGCGTGGCCGACAAGGGCCTCTACGGTCAAGTCATCGAAGGGCGGATCGCGGTAGCGCCACTGGCGGACAGGATGTTCGAGCGCGAGTTCGGCGCCGGGGAGTCTTTTCACCTCGCGAACGAAAGCTCGTATCCGACGCCCTTGTTCCTGCCGCCGCCGTTTCTGCGCGACAAAACGGACGAGCAAGCGCGCTTCGGGACGCCGGGCGCAACGGTCGCGCTCACGGACTCCGGAGCAACGCCTGGCCGGGCTCAAGTCCTGCCGAATCTGGTCGGTACGGGCGGTTCGATCGTGAGCTCGACCGGCGGTTTGGTCGGGGGCCTGAGCAACGGATTGACCGGAAATCTTGCCGGCACGCTTACCAATTCGCTGAGCATGCTGTCCGCCGTGACTTCAACCGTGCCGCGGACCGTCTCGCGGATCACGCAGCCCGCCCTGGACTTGATCGGATCGCCTGCGGTTTTGTCTATCACCGTGCCTGTAACTTCGGTCGTGACGTCCGCCGTTGATACCACATTGCCTGCCGTGACTTCGGCCGTAACGTCCACCGTTGATGCCGCATTGCCTGCCGTAACTTCGGCCGTAACGTCCACCGTTAGTACCACCTTGCCTGCCGTAACTTCGGCCGTAACGTCCACCGTTAGTACCACCTTGCCTGCCGTAACTTCGGCCGTAACGTCCGCTGCAAATACCACTTTGCCCGCCGTAACCTCGGGCGTAACGTCCACCGTCAATACCACCTTGCCTGCCGTAACGTCGGTCGCAGCGCCCGTCGTCACGTCTATCGCGCCAGCCGTTTCCTCGATCGCGCTGCCCGCCGGGACGCCGATCGGAACGCCGATCGGGGCGACTGCAACTCACTCGATCTCGCTGCCCGGCACGCTCCCGATCGGATCGCCAGCCCTGCCGGGCTCGCCGCTGTTCAAGCGCTAAAGTAGCGCTCGGCGGCGCTCGGCCGCCTGCGGAAATCTGCGGCGCCGTCGTCCATGACGCGCCGCGCTCCTCGAATACGGGGAACCAGCCGCTATATACTACGGTTCGCGCGGCGAAGCGGTCGAGCGCGTCCCCGACGAGCGCGACGCATCGTCCCAATCTACAACCGCGGGAGGCCGCATGCGCAACACCCTGACGAAGTCGATCTGTGCCCTGATTTTCGCGGCCTCGTTCGCCCACGCCGCCGATGAGTACCCCGCACGCGCCGTCCGCATCATCGTGCCCTTCGCCCCGGGCGGCGGCACCGACGTGGTCGGGCGGATCCTCGCGGTGCATCTCACCCGGCGGCTCGGCCAGAGCTTCATCGTCGACAACCGGCCCGCGGGCTCCGGAATCATCGGCGCCGATCTCGCCGCCAAGGCGCAGCCCGACGGCTATACGCTGCTGTTCGCGTTCTCCTCGCTCTCGAGCAGCGCGAAATTGTTCGACAAACTGCCCTACGATCCCATCGCCGATTTTGCGCCGGTGGCGCTCGCCACGACCTCGCCCCTGGTGCTCTTCGTTCATCCTTCGGTCCCGGCGAAGAACCTGAAGGAATTCATCGCCTACGCCCGCGCCAATCCTGGAAAACTCAACTACGGCTCTTCCGGCCCGGGGAGCTCGCCGCACCTGGCGACCGAGCTCCTCATGTCGATGACGGGCATGCAGATGACGCACATCCCCTTCAAAGGCATCGCGCCGGCGATCACGGCGCAACTCGCCAACGAGGTGCAGCTGTCTCTCACTCCGATCGCCGTGGGCATGCCGCACGCAAGAGCGGGGAGGCTGCGCGCGATCGCCCAGGCCGGGCTGCAGCGCTCGGTCGCCGTGCCCGACCTGCCCACGGTGGACGAATCCGGCGCGCCCGGATTCGAGGTGATCGGCTGGTGGGGCATGCTCGCGCCCGCAAGGACGCCGCGCCCGGTCGTCGCCCTGCTCAACAGAGAAATCCGCGCCGTGCTCGACCTCGCCGACGTCAGGCACAACCTGATCGAACAGGGCATGGATCCGGCCGGCGGCACGCCCGAGCAGTTCGCCGCGCTGATCAAGTCCGACATGGACAAGTGGGGTGACATCGGCAAGCGCCTCGGCGTCAAGCTGGACTAGATATTCAACAAGGCCGGCTCGCGCCGGTCTTCATTCTTCCCGAGGAGGTATGTATGGAACCGCTGAAACCGATGGACCCCGCAAGCAAGAAGCTTTCGCTGCTCGAGGAATTCAAGAACTTCGCTTTCAAGGGCAACGTGATCGACCTCGCGGTGGCCGTGATACTCGGCGTCGCGTTCGGCAAGATCATCGATTCTCTGGTGAAGCAGATCATCATGCCGCTCGTCGGCCTGCTTTTGCCGAGCGAGCAAGGCTATCTCGGCTGGAAGATCGCGGTCGGCGCGAAGGAGATTCCCTACGGGATTTTCCTCGGCGAGGTGGTTAACTTCGTGATCATCGCGTTGGTGCTCTACCTCTTGATCGTGAAGCTTGTAGGCTTGGTGATGAGAGCAAAGGAGTCTGCTCCGCCCGCTCCGACGAAGGAGGAGGTGCTGCTCGCCGAGATCCGCGATCTGCTCAAGGCGCAGAAAGGCTGAGGTCGGCGCCGGGCGGTCCCCCGCCACAGCCCGCCGCCGAGGAATACTGCACACGCGGCGGGGGTAATTTTGCACGTACGACTGCAGATCGCGCGCACGCTGCGATCTTCCCAAGGTATCTTTCCTGCCGTGAGGGATTCATCGGCGGTGCCAGGCGCGGCCGCAATCGAAGGCGCCAAGATCTGGGAGGGTCGCGCAAATGAAGTTCACACGGCTGCTGGCTGTTTTCTGCTTCGCATTCTGCACCTTCGTGCTCGCGCTGCCCGTGCGGGCGGAGATGGCGGGACAAGTGCTGGACGCCGTCGGCGACGTGTTCGCCTTGCGGACCAGCCAGATCGTGCGGCTCAATCCGGGTGCAGCTATCGAATCAGGCGATCAGGTACACACCGGCCCCGAGAGCCACGTGCAGATCCGCTTCACCGACTGGGGCATGATTTCTTTGCGCTCCAATTCAGATTTTGTCGTGGACGAGTATTCCTATGAAACCCGGAAGGGCGGCCACCAGAGAGCCTTCTTCAGCCTGCTGAAGGGCGGCATCCGCTCTCTCACAGGAATGATCGGCCACTCCAACCGCAAGAACTTCAGTTTGCGCGTGGCGACCGCGACGGTCGGCATTCGGGGCACCCATTTCACCGTCCTCATGTGCCAGGGCGAGTGCAGGAACTCCGACGGCAGCGTCGCGCTCGATGGGCTCTACGGCGAAATCATGGAGGGCAGGATCGCGGTGAGCCCCTACGGCGGAAACGACCTCGAGCGCGAGTTCGGAGCCGGTGAATTCTTCCACCTGATGAACGAAAACTCGGTTCCGGCGCCGTTGTTTTCGCTGCCGCCGTTTTTCCGGGACAAGCTGGACGACCAGGCGCGTTCTGCGGGAAGCGCGGTCGCCGGGATTGCCCCGGCTGGAAAACCGACTGTCGGCGGGACCGGCTCGCTTGTCAACGTCCTCTCGCCCACCGGTTCACCCGCAACATCGGGGTTCAGCTTGACGACGACAACCCCGGTTGCCTCGGTCGAATCGA
>Ga0193726_1000927_pt1 | contig 26206 bp, 28 predicted proteins | sample H2c1metaG_FD_144928 | JGI IMG/M metagenome (GOLD analysis project Ga0193726, IMG submission 144928) | Soil microbial communities from a riparian zone of the East river system, Colorado, United States - H2c1 | ecosystem: Environmental > Terrestrial > Soil > Riparian zone | place: USA: East River...
ACGGCGATTTCGTGCTCTACCGTCCGCCGTTCAAAGCGACGACCTTCCTGCTCTGGTTCGGGCCGCTGCTGCTCCTCGCAGCCGGATTCGCCGCGCTGATCCTTCGTGTCCTTCGCCGCCGAAGGACGCAAGAGGTCGAAATGACCGCTGCGGAACGTACGCGCGCGGCGGATCTCCTCGCCGGCAACGGGACGGAGCACCGATGACCGCGTTCCTCGTCCTGGCCGCCGTGCTCGTCGCCGGCGCGCTGCTGTTCGTCGTGCCGCCGCTGCTGCGCCGCGGTGCACGTCCGGGCGCGACGCGCGATGCCGTCAACGCCGCGGTATACCGCGACCAGCTGCGCGAGCTCGATGTCGACCTGCGCGCCGGGACGCTCGCCGCGGACCAGCATGAAAAAGCGCACCGCGAGATCGAGGCGCGGCTTCTGGCTGACGTAGGAAAGGGGGACGCCCCGGCGCAATCTTCGTACCGCACCCGCGCCGCCGCGATCGCGCTGGGCCTGGCCGTGCCGATTTGCGCCTTGTCAATTTATCTGGCGGTGGGCAATCCACGCGCGATCGTGCCGCAGGCCGCCGATGGAGGCTCGCACGATTTGACCGCACAGCAATTCGAAGCGTTGGTCTCGCGGCTGGCGGTGCGCCTGAAGGACAACCCCGAGGACGCCGAGGGCTGGATGATGCTGGGTCGCTCCTACGCAGTGCTCGGACGCTTCGGCGAGGCCAGCGAAGCCTACGCCAAGGCAGCTGCACGGATGCCGCGCGATGCCCAGCTGCTCGCGGATTACGCGGACGCCCTCGCGATGGCGCAAGGAAGGACGCTCAGGGGGGAACCGGAGAAAATCCTGCGGCGTGCTCTCGCAATCGATCCCAACAACGTGAAGGCGCTGCTCCTCGCGGGCACGGCGGCCTTCAACCGGAACAACTACTCCGATGCGATACGCCATTGGGAACGGGTGCTAGGGCTTCTCCCGGCAGATTCCGATGCGATTGGAAGGGTTCAGACGAGTCTCGCGGAGGCGCGCGCTCTGAACGGTACGCCGGGCGGAAAAGCGCAGATCGCGAAACCTGCACAAGCCCGGGGCGGCAGCCGGGTGAGCGGCGTGGTCCGGCTCGCCCCTGCGCTCGCCGGAAAAGTCGCGCCCAATGACACCGTTTTCATTTTCGCCCGGGCCGCCGAAGGCCCGCGCATGCCGCTCGCAATCCTGCGCAAGCGCGGGAGCGATCTTCCCGTCGAGTTCACGCTCGACGACTCGATGGCGATGGGACCGCAGATGAACCTCTCCGCTTTCCCGCGCGTGGTGATCGGCGCGCGCGTTTCGAAATCCGCCAATGCGAACCCGCAGGCGGGCGACCTTCAAGGCTCGAGCGCGCCGATCAATGTGGGCACGGGCGGCATAAACGTGTTGATCGACACAGAACTGCGCGAAGCGGCCGGCAAATAATGCAAACCACGATCGTCGGGACGGGTTCGCCATGGCACGCGGAAAAACCTTGAGCGCCGGGGCGTCGACCGCGGACGGTCGCCTCGCCGAGAACGTGATGCATTTCGCGCGCGTGCTGCGCGCGGCGGGTCTTCCGATCGGCCCGGACCGGATGCTCGACGCGGTACGGTCGCTGGAAGTCGCCGGCGTCGAGCGGCGCGACGATTTCTATTGGACGCTCGCGAGCGTGTTCCTCGACCGGCGCGAGCAGTTCGAGATCTACGATCAGGCCTTTCACATTTTCTGGCGCGACCCGCAGTTGCTCGAACGCGTCATGGCGATGTTCCTGCCGCAGGTGTATGGCCGGCAGGACCGCGACGAGCCGCGCGACGCCTCCAAGCGGATTGCCGAGGCGCTCAGTCCCGAGCCGGAGAAACCCATAGAGGATCCGGCCGAGGCACCGCAGGAAACTGAACTCGACGCGACCCTGAGCTTTTCGCCACGTGAAGTGCTGCAGCACGCCGACTTCGAGACGATGACGAACGAAGAGATTTCCCAGGCGAAGAAAATGCTCGCGAACCTGCGCCTGCCCATCCCCGAAATCCGCACCCGGCGCTTCGAGTCCGATCCTCATGGTGCGCGGGTCGATCTGCGCGGCAGTTTTCGTGCAAGTCTGCGCAACGGCGGCAAGATCATTCCGTTGAAACGCCGCTCGCCGCAGCGGCGCCACCCGCCGCTCGTGGTGCTATGCGATGTGTCCGGATCGATGAACCGCTACTCGAGAATGTTTCTCCACTTCCTGCACGCGATAACCAACGATCGCGACCGGGTGACGAGCTTCGTCTTCGGCACCCGGCTCACCAACATCAGCCGCTACCTGCGCCATCGAGACATCGACGTCGCGATGAGCGGAGTGTCCGATGCAATCGCCGACTGGTCCGGCGGTACGCGCATCGGGCAATGCCTCGCCGAATTCAATCTGCGCTGGTCGCGCCGGGTGCTCGGGCAAAATGCCGTCGTACTGATGATCTCGGACGGCCTGGACGGCGACGTCGGCGAAGGCCTCCCCCGCCAGATGGAACGCCTGCATAAATCCTGCCGCAAGCTCATCTGGCTGAACCCGCTCCTGCGTTATGAGGGATTCGAAGCGCGGCCGGCAGGCGTTCGCGCGATGCTGCCGCACGTGGACGAATTCCTGCCGGTGCACAACGTCGCCAGCTTGATCGACCTCGCGCGCGCGCTCGAGGGCTCGCACCAGTATCGCCGCGCGGCCTGATCGGCGGCCGCAAGCACCGACCAAAAGCTCCAGGCGATCAATCGGCGAATCGAGCAAAGTACACTTGAGCAGACCTCGCCGTCTGCCCTAGAATGCTCGGTCCAGGGCGGCAGCAAGCCGCCATCGGGAGGATTCCATGTTTCTGCACCGTCAAAGGTCGGTACAAACCCGTTTGTGGGTTACGGCCTTTCTGATTTGCGCCAGCCCGCTATCCTTTGGACAAACGGTTGGTACTCTGACGTTAACCGAAGGAAGGATTGCGCTCATTAGAGGCGCGACGGCCTACACCGCCATACAGGGCGTGCGGCTGCAGGGCGGGGACATCCTGGCGGTCGACCCCAAGGGGCAGGCGCAAGTCGAGTTCCAGGACGGCGCCATTCTCAATCTCGCCCAGGGATCCCGCGCGATGTTGCTGGGCGGCGCCCGCGGCGAAGAGGAGATCGCGTTGCAATCCGGCTGGGCGAAGTTTACGCAGAAGAAATCGGGTAAAGGCAGGCCGTACCGCTACCAGATGCCGCTCGCCCGGCTCAGCGCCGGCGAAGCGACGGGGGTGCTCCATCCGGGCGGTGACTTCAACGAAATCTTCCTCGAGTCGGGCGTCGGGAGATTCGTGGAGTTGGCGAAAGGCGGCGAGCCCGCCGGCGGCCGCGATGTGAAAGGCGGGGAATTCATCGCCCGAAGGAGCGGGCAGCCGGCGACCGTCGCGCCGCGTCCCTCCTCGGAGTTCATCAAGACCATGCCGGGACATTTCAGGGACGACCTTCCGGTATTGATCGGTCGCTTCAAGACGAGAAAGGCCGAGCCAAAGCGCGAGCACGAAGTGTCCTACGCCGAAGTCGAGACCTGGCTGAAGGCAAGCCCGTCGATCCGCAGGAATTTCACCGATCGTTTTCAAGGCCGGGTAAAGGACGCGGGATTCCGAAACAAGCTGATCGAAAATATGCAAGAGCATCCGGAATGGGATCGGGTCCTCTTTCCGGAAAAATACGAGCCGAAAGATCTGAACCAGCAATAACGCATCGCACCTCGGAGGGAATGCACATGAAACTGATCGTCAAGTTCAATCTGGTGTTTCTCCTGATTTTCATAATCGGGCTGGCCATTGCGGCCTATATATCCCGCGACCTCCTGCAGCGGAACGCCCGCGACGAGGTTCTGCAAAATGCGCGAATCATGATGGAATCGGCGCTCGCCACCCGCACCTACACGAGCAACCAGGTGCGCCCGCTCCTGGAGACGCAGATGAAGTACGAGTTCCGGCCCCAGTCCGTCCCGGCGTTCGCAGCGACCGAGCAATTCAACGATCTGCGCAAGAAATTCTCCGACTACACCTACAAGGAAGCGACGCTGAATCCGACCAACCCGCGCGACCGCACCTCCGACTGGGAGACCGAGATCGTGAACCAGCTGCGGCAGACCCCGGATCTCGCCGAAATCATCGGCGAACGCGAAACCCTGACCGGCCGCGCCCTGTACATGGCGCGCCCCATCCAGATAAAGAACGCGGCCTGCCTGACCTGTCACAGCACCGTTGAAGCAGCGCCGAAGACCATGATCGAGTTGTACGGTCCGGCCAACGGCTTCGGCTGGAAGTTGAACGAGGTGGTCGGCGCGCAGATCGTATCGGTTCCCATGGCCGTCCCCGTCAAGCGCTCTGACGACACGTTCAAGGTATTCATGATCTCGCTCACGGCGGTTTTCGCTTTCATCTTCATCGCCCTCAACCTGATGCTCCACTACATCGTGATCTGGCCCGTCACCCGGCTGTCGCAGATCGCCGACCAGGTCAGTCTCGGAAAACTCGATGCTCCAGAGTTCACAAGCAAGGGAAAGGATGAAATCTCCATTCTGGCCGGTTCGTTCACCCGCATGAGAACGAGCCTGACGCAGGCCATGAAAATGCTCGGGGAGTGACCAGCCGCAGTGCGGCTTTCCGGTGAAGGCTCGTGACCGATCTCCAGCAACTGGGTAAGTACAAGATCGTCGAAGTCATCGGCGAAGGTGCGCTGGGGACCGTCTACAAGGGAATGGACCCGGCGCCCGAGCGCCCCGTCGCGCTGAAAACCTTCCGCAAGGAACGCCTGGGCCGCGATCTCTCGGGACAGATCGTTGCCAGGTTCAAGAATCAGGTGTTGGCGGCGGGACGGCTGGCTCACCCCGGCATCGTCGACACTTACGACTACGGCGAAGACGACAGGATCGCCTACGTAGCGACGGAATACCTACAGGGTCGCGGGCTGAGCGAATTTCTCGCGCTGCGCCTGCGCCTCGGACTCGACGACATCCTGAGCATCATGACCCAGCTTCTGGAGGCTCTGGATTTTGCCCACGAAAACGGCGTTATCCACCAGGATGTGAAGCCCGCGAACATCATCATGATGCTGAGCGGGCGGCTCAAAGTCTCGGATTTCTGGATCGAACGCCTCGACAGCAGCCTGGCGCAGCAGGCGGGTACGCTCATGGGTACCCCGGCCTACATGTCTCCCGAGCAGTATTCCGGGCTGAAGGTGGACCGGCGCAGCGATATCTTTTCGTGCGGGGTCGTTCTGTACGAGCTGCTCACCGGGAGCAAGCCCTTCGAAGGATCCGAAAGAACCGTCGGCTACAGGATCTGCAACGAAGCGCACCGCAATGCCTCCGAGCTCAATCCGGCAGGGGTTCCCCCGACGATAGACGCCGTCATATCCAGGGCGCTCGCCAAAAAAGCCGAGGAGCGTTACCCCACCGCCCGGGAATTCTCCGGTGCGCTCGCTTCGAGCTTCAAAAGCGGCGGCGAGGGTCCGGCTTCGGCCGAGGCTGGCGATCAGGCGACCCGCGCCATGCCGAAGGAACGGCCCGACGCAGGCTTCCGGCCTCCGGTATGGGAAGCCGAACAGTTGCGCGCGCTCGAAGAATTGCTGGTGTTCCAGGTGGGTCCATTGGCAAAGATGCTGATAAAACAATCGGCAAGGACCGCGGCCGACGGCCCGGCGCTGGTGGGCCTGCTGGCGAAGTACATCCCCACCGAGGCGAAAAAAAGGGAATTCATCGCCGCGGCCCTGGACAAGGTCGCTGCCAGCGCAAGGTCTGAAGCGGCGGCGCAACAGGCGACGGTCCATCTATCCAAGAATCTGATCGATCCCGGCGAGATCGACAAGGCGGCGAGCCGGCTTGCACCTTACCTTGGCCCGATCGCCAGGGTGCTCGCAAAGAAAACTCCCGGGCGTACGAGCGACCTGAAAGCCTACTATCGGCACCTCGCCGAAAACCTCGACCCCAAGGACCGGGCGCGGTTCCTCAAGGACGCCGGGTACGAACCGTAGCGAAACGCCTACGCCTTCAGCCCCGGCAGGAGTTTCAGCGCGTTGTCGCGCTCGATCGCGCGCAGGTCCTTCGGCTTGAAGCGAAACGCCTTCAGTCCCTCGATTTCCTCGGCGCCGTCGCGGAACGGGAAATCCGAGCCGAACAGCACTTGCGAGGGCGCGGCGATCTTCATCAGCGCCGAGAGCGCGCCCGAATGGTTTCCCTGCGCCGTGTCGTAGTAGAACTTCCCCAGCTCGTACATCACGCCCCTGGGCATGCGCTCCTTCGCGCGCTCTTTCATGTCCACCTCCTGGCGGGTGAACCGGCTGAGCAGGAACGGCATCGTGCCGCCGCTGTGAGAGAAGATCCAGCGGATGTCGGGATAGCGCGCGGCGGTGCCGCTGAAGACGAGGCTCGCGATGCTGCGCGTGGTGTCGGTCGCGTATTCGATCACGCCGGGCGGCAGGCCCTTCGCGATGTTCCGGCAGCAGTCGGGCGTGAGCGGGTGCGTATACACGACCGCCTTGCGGCGGTTGAGCTCCTCGTACACGGGCGCGAACGCCTCGTCGCCGAGGTACTTGTCCTGGTAGCTCGTCATCAGGCCGATGCCGTCCGCCCTCAGCGTATCGAACGCATATTCGATTTCCTTGAGGCTGCCTTCCGCATCCGGCAGCGGAATCTGGGCGAAGCTGCCGAAGCGGCCCGGATGATCGCGCGCGAGCTGCACCGCGTACTCGTTCGACTGGCGCGCCAGCCGGCGCCCTTTTTCGATGTCGCCGAACCACACGGCAGGTTGGATGAGCGAAATGACCGACATCGCGATGCCGCTCTTGTCCATGTCCTCGAGCGACATCGCCGGGCTCCACTTCACGCGACCGCCGCCGCCCTGGCGCATGCCCGCGACCTCGTCGAGGTACCCGGGTGGGACCAGATGATGATGCACGTCGATCCGGAAGCGCTTGCCGCCTGAAGCGACCGGGGGGGTCTTCGCCGCTTGCGCCATCAGCTCGCCCGGGAGCAGCGCGGCGGCGCCCAGCGCGGCGAGCTTGCCGAGGAAACCGCGACGCGGCGGACAGCATGCACAGGACAGGCTGGAACCGATTTCCGGAATATTTTTAGAATCAGGCACTGTGGACCCCTTCTTGCGAAACCTTCGCGGAAAATATCCTATCATGGCGATCATTTTGCTTTCCTCCTGCAGTGTCCCATAGCAAGGGAGATTAGAATGAACCGAACAAGATTGCACGCTGCAAGCGCCGTGCTCGCTGCCGCCGTCGTGGCGAGCGGCTGCGTCAGCAAGGGCGCCTACGAGAAGCTGGGGGCGGAGAAGAATCAGGAGATCGACGCACTGCAAAGGCAGCTCGGCGGACTCCAGGAGCAGGTGCAGAGCCTGCAGAAGCAGAAGACGTTGCTGGAACAGCGGATCAGTGCCCTCGAGCAGCAAAAGACCCACTTGCTGGCCATATGCCGGTAGTCCTTCACGACGAGGTTCAGCCGGTGACCGATGCCAGGACGCGCGGAGCTTGCATGAACTCATGGCGAGGCGCATGGCTCGCAAGCCTGCTCGCTTGCGCTGCGGCGTGGGCGCAGGATCCGGCGCCAAGCTATCCGAGCCGACCGATCCGCATCATCGTTCCCTTTCCGGCGGGTGGCGCGGCCGACGCGCTGCCGCGCATCGTCGGCGAGAAACTCGCAGCGAAGTGGGGCCAGCCGGTCATCGTCGAGAACCGCGCCGGGGCCTCCGGCAGCATAGGCGCGGAGGCCGTGGCGCGCGCCGATCCGGACGGTTACACGCTCCTCGCCACGCCACCGGCTCCGCTCGTCATCAACCCGAGCCTCTATGCGCAGCTCCCCTACGACCCAACCCAGTTCGTGCCGGTGACGGTGATGGCAGCGATCCCGAGCGTGCTGCTCGTCAACGCGGCCAAAGTCCCGGCGAGCACGCTCCAGGAATTCGTCGCACTGGTGCGCGCAAACCCGGACAAATTCAACTACGCCTCACAGGGAACGACCACGGTTTCGTTTCTGACGACGGAAATGTTCAAGGCTGCAGCGGGAGGCTTGAGGATCACGCACGTGCCCTACAAGGGGACGGCACCCGGTCTCACGGCCTTGCTCGCTGGCGAAGTGGAGATGATGTTCGACAACCTCGGGGTGACGGTGCAACACGTCCGCTCGGGCAAGCTCAAGGCGCTCGCGGTCGGCAGCAAGCGGCGCGTGCCTTCGCTTCCGGATGTGCCGGCGATGGCGGAGCTCTATCCGGGTTTCGTCTCGGTCGCATGGTTCAGCGTTTCGGCTCCGCCGAAAACTCCCGCGGCGATCGCCCAGAAGCTCTCCTCCGCGATCGCCGAAATACTGAAGCAGGCCGACGTCGCGAAGCGCCTCGACGGATTGTCGGCCGAGCCGATCGGCAGCACTCCTGCCGGAATGGCGGCGATCATCAAAGAGGACGCCGAGCGCTGGCGGAACGTCATCCGTGCCGCCGGTTTGAAACCCGAGCAATCCTAGAAGGGAACATCATGCTACCCGCCTTCCGCGCCATGGCCCATTACAACCGCTGGATGAACGAGCGCCTCTACGAGCACTGCGAAAAGCTGCCGGATGCGGACCGCAAGGCCGACCGCGGCGCGTTCTTCCGCTCGATCCACGGCACGCTCAATCATCTGCTGCTCGCCGACAGGCTGTGGCTGGGCAGATTCCTTTCACGCGAATTCCTCGTCAAGGCGCTTTCCGAAGAACTGTACGCGGATTTCCCGGAGCTGCGCAGCGAGCGCGCCAAGACGGATACCGAGATTATCGATTGGGCGGCGGCGCTGGACGAAAAGCACCTCGCCGCGCCACTGAAATTCCGCAGCATGGTGGGCAACCGGGAGAGGAGCTTCCCGTTGTGGTTCGCGACGCAGCACTTTTTCAATCACCAGACACACCACCGCGGCCAGCTGACGACGCTTCTCATGCAGGCGGGCGTCGATCCCGGAGTGACCGACCTGATGTGGCTGCCGGGAATGGAGGAAGCGCCTTAGATCCGGTCCTACTTGTAGAAGATGTGCCCGCCGATCCGGGCAAGCGGCCGCTTGCCTTTCGCCCAGTCGGGCTTGATGTAAGTCGCATGAAAGTACATTGCGCCCTCCAGCACCGGCACCTGCCGCCCGTAATAGACCGTTTCGGCCACTTCCCAGGCCAGCAGCCATCGGTCGCCCGTGGGGACAGGCAGCGAATCGAACTCCGTCCACGAAAAGGCCCCCACATAGCGCTTGCGGAGCGGATCCCAGTTTTTCTGATAGACCACGCCGCACACCGTATTGGGGTACCGGCCCGAGGCCTTGCGGTTCATCGCGACCTCCGCCACCGCGTATTGACCGGCTAGGGGCTCGCCCCGCGCTTCGAAATACACGTTCCGCGCTAGGCAGGTGATATTGCGCCTGTCGTCCTGGCGCGCGTAGACCGCCCGCAGCGCGAAAACGAAGGTCGCGACGATCAGGCCGAGAATCAGGACGAACGCCCAGGGCTCCTTGTCGGCCGCGCGCCAGGACACGCGCACGCCGAACCACCCCCTGGACACCGCTCCCGCGAGGCGGGAAGGGAACTCCGCGTAAAAGGGTCTTGAGAGCATATCGTCAGGATCGATCGGCGAACGGCCGCAAAAAGTCGCCACGGGGCGGAGCGATGGTCGTCAGAGCCCACCGCCCTGTCAAGGTTACAAGCCCGCGAACCCGTCAGAGGGAGGATTTCTCTTTTCTCCTGTGAATTAGTTTATCCTGTGAATTAGTTAATAAGCGGGAGTATGACTTTGGCATAGTCTTATCGGGCCGCGGGCGTACAAAAAAGGGAGAAGGGCCGTGAGAATGAATACCACGCTGGTCATCAATTCGAAGGGTGGGTCGGGGAAGACCACGATCACCACCAACCTCGCCAGTTACTTTGCTACCAAGAACATTCCGACCACCGTCATGGATTACGATCCGCAGGGGTCGAGCCTGCAGTGGCTGCGGGTTCGCAACCGACCCGGGGCGAGAGTCTACGGAGCCAATGCTGCGCCGCAGAAAGGCGGCCGCATACGCAGCGTCGAGATGCATGTGCCCGCGGATACGCAACAGCTCATCATCGACGCGCCCGCCGGCACCTCGGGTCTGCTCCTTCAGGAAATGCTGAGCCGGACCGACTGCATCCTCATTCCGGTGGCGCCCTCGGCAATCGACATCCACGCCACGGCGAATTTCGTCAGGGACCTGCTCCTCGTAGGCCGGATCCGCACGCGCGATATCCGGCTCGCGGTCGTGGCGAACCGCGTCCGCAGCTCCAAGCCGGTGTATCAGCCCCTCGAGCGCTTTCTCGGCTCGCTGGGGCTTCCGCTGCTTGCGCACGTCAGCGATTCCGACGTGTACGTCCAGGCCGCGGAGGCGGGACTCGGGGTTTTCGACGTGGGCGCGCCGGCGGTGGAAGCGGAATGCATCGAATTCATGCCGATCGTCGAGTGGGTGGAGAGGCAACGGGATTTCAAGGCGACTGCCGACGGAAAAGTCGTCGATCTCGCGCACCGGCGCTGGACGGAAAGGAACCGGGCCTTTTCGTTGGTCGGCTCGCGGCCCTAGCCGCCGCCCTCTGCCCGGCCGTGGCTTCGGGTTCTACTCCGTCCTGACACCCGAGAGCCTGATCAGCCGGTCCCAGCGTTCGTACTCGGACCTGATATACGCCGCGAACTCCTCCGGTGTGTTGCCGACCACCTCGAACCACTGCTTGGTGATGTAGCGCTCGCGGAACGCGGGGTCGTTGAGTATCTTCATGGTGTCGCCGTAGATACGCACGACCAGCTCGCGCGGCATGCCGGCCGGGCCCATGAGCGAGAACCAGGTGCCCGCTTCGTAGCCCGGTACGCCGGACTCGGCGACGGTGGGCAGATTTGGCAGCGCGGGGATGCGGTTCGGCGTTGCCGCAGCGATGAGCCTGAGCCTCCCGTCCCGCGCGTGCGGTTCGACGAGGAGCGGCGTCACCATCATCATCTGAATCTGCCCGGCGAGGAGGTCCGTGACCGCCGGGCCCGCGCCCTTGTAGGGCACGTGCACGATGTCGATGCCGACGAGATGCTTCAAGTAGTCCACGCTGATGTGCCCCGAGGAGCCCAGGCCGAACGACCCGTAGGAAATCTTGCCGGGATTCGCTTTCGCGTAGGCGACGAATTCCTGGAAGCTGTTCGCCAGTATCGACGGATGCACGGCGATTACCCAGGGAAAGCGCACGAGCACCGTGATCGGCGTGAAGCCGCGCAGGCCGTCGTACGGAAGGTTCTTGTACAGGTGGGGATTCATCACGAACGAGGACGCGTCCGACACTAGCAGCGTGTGGCCGTCGGGCGCAGCCTTCGAGACGTAATCCGCGCCGATGATCTGGTTCGCGCCCGGACGATTCTCGACCAGAACGGGCTGGCCCCAGACTTCGGCGAAGCGCGGCGCGAGCGCACGGGAGAATGCGTCCGTCGCGCCCCCCGGGGAGGTCGGCACGACGATCTTGATCGCATGCGACGGAAACTTCTGCGCGGACGCGGGTGCGGCAAGCGTGCAGGCGAGGAAGACGGCAAGAATCCGGATCACGGGAGCCCTCCCTTCAGGTCTCGGCTTCAACGCGCAGCGCCATCGTGCCGATTTTTTCGATGCTGCCCTTCAGGCGATCGCCCGCGGCGAGCTTCTTCACGCCGGCGGGCGTGCCGGTGGTGATGAGGTCGCCCGGGCGCAGCGTGAGCACGCCGCTCAGGAACCGGATGTGCTCGCGGATTCCGCAGATCATGTCGCTGGTGTGCGCGGTCATCGCCGGCGCGCCGTTCAGTTCCACTTCGATGGTCAGGTTCTGCGGATCGTCGATCTCGTCGCGGGTGACGATCCAGGGGCCGAGCGCTGTGAAGGTGTCGAAGCCCTTGCGGATGTTGCGCGTGTTCTGACGGTTGCGCCCCCAGGGGTCGCGCTGGCTGATGTCCCAGCAGATCGTGTAGCCGAATACGTGGTCCAGCGCCCTCTCCTCGCTGACCTTCCTTGCGCTCGTGCCGATCACTGCGCATAGCTCGCACTCGAAATCCACGTCCTTCGAGATCTTCGGCAGAACGATGGCGTCGCCCGGTCCGATAATGGACGAGCTCGGCTTGAGGAAGAACTCGGCCATCAGGTCGTCCTTGCCGAGCGCGGCTCGGTCGGGCCCGCCGGACTTGGCGAGCATCTCCGCTGCGTGCGCATTGTAGTTCGCGGCGGCCGCCCAGAGCGAGGGCGGGTTGAGTATGGGTGCGAGGAGCCTGACGGACGCAAGCGGCAGCGAATGTCCCATCCGCACCGCCTCGCGCGCGCACTTCATGGCGGCGGGCTGGTTTGCGAGCGCGGCTATCACCTCGAGCATGGTGTGGCCGGGCTTCAGGTGCCCGACCTTCACCAGCGCAGGGCCGATAGGATGGACCCGGTCCCCCTCCACCGCACCCGCTTCGTTCCCGTCGTATTGGCAGATCTTCATCGCGCTCCTCCGTGCCTGGATATGCCGAAAATCGCGAAATCAAAATCGGTTTTTGTGTGCCAAAAAGGCACCCAATTTCCCTTGCCAGCTTCATGATGGAGCCCACACTATAGCCAACGCCATTAATAATGAAAACCATATAAAACCATGAAGTTATTCACCGGTTTGAAGAAAATCAGGGAGTTTGAAAGGCAGCACCTCCCTTTCCTCAAGTCCATCGTCGATTTGGATATCGTCATCGAGATCGGATATGCCGAAGAGCAGGGCCAACCGCTCACGCTGAAACAGCTCTTTCTGCTGAATATCCGTTCGCGCACGACGGTACGACGAAAATTGAGGAGGCTTATTGACCAGGGAATCGTAACGCGGCGCAAACATGCGAAAGATCAGCGCGCCAGCCTCCTGACCATTTCTGCTTCCAGCGTCAAGCTGCTAGGCAGATATGGCGGCACGCTTACCGCTATTTCGACGGTGCATTTCCGATAGCACGTCCATGACGTAGGGGTATCGTTATGTCTACACCGCATACCCCAAGGCAAAACCATCTTCTCGCGGCGCTGCCCGCAGAAGATTACGCGCGCCTGCAGCCCGATCTGGAACTCGTCCCGATGCCGCTCGGATGGTCGGTATACGAATCCGGCAGTCACATGAGCCACCTGTATTTCCCGACCACCAGCATCGTCTCGCTGCTCTATGTCATGGCAAACGGCCAATCCGCGGAAATCGCAATCGCCGGCAACGAGGGCCTGGTCGGGATCTCCTTGTTCATGGGCGGGGAAAGCACGCCCAGCCGGGCCGTGGTGCAAAGCGCGGGCAACGGTTACCGGCTCAAGGCGAATGCCCTGAAAAGGGAATTCGACTCGGGTGGCCACATGCAGCATTTGGCGCTGCGTTACACCCAAGCGCTGGCCACGCAAATGGCGCAGACCGCGGTATGCAATCGGCACCATTCGGTGGATCAGCAACTCTGCCGCTGGCTGCTGTTGAGCCTGGATCGCCTGCAAAGCAACGAGCTGGCCATGACGCAGGAATTGATTGCGAACATGCTGGGCGTACGACGCGAGGGTGTGACCGAGGCTGCCGGCAAGTTGCAGAGGGACGGAATGATTCGCTACAGCCGCGGCCACATCAGCGTACTGAGTCGCCCAAAGCTGGAAGCGCGCGTATGCGAATGCTACGCGGTCGTAAAACAGGAATACGACCGCTTGCTGCCTTATAAGCTTCCTACCTGAACGCGCGTCCCGCGGGCGGGCGAACGCGAGCTTCTCGACCATTCAAGCCGCTCGTCTCCCGTACGGGCTCTTAAACGGCCGTGTCTTTTGTTTCCCGGCGCGGCTCGAGCGCGGCGCGCAGCGCCTCGTCGACGTCCTGCAGGAACACGAACTCGATTTTTTCCTTGGCTTCCGCCGGGACTTCCTCGAGATCCTTGCGGTTGCGCGCGGGCAGCATCACGCGGCGGATCCCGGCGCGCATTGCGGCGAGCACCTTGTCCTTGATGCCACCCACCGGCAGCACGAGCCCGCGCAGGCTGATCTCGCCCGTCATCGCGGTGTCGGCGCTTACGTTGCGCTCGGAGAAAAGCGACGCGAGCGCCGTAAACATGGCGACGCCGGCGCTCGGGCCGTCCTTCGGGATCCCGCCCGCCGGCACGTGGACGTGTACGTCCATCTTCTCGAACGCGGCCGCGTCGATGCCGAGTGTCGCCGCGCGCGATTTCAGGAGCGTCAGCGCGGCTTGCACAGACTCCTTCATCACGTCGCCGAGTTGCCCCGTGAGGATCAATTTCCCGCTGCCCGGCGTGCGGCTCGCTTCGATGAAAAGGATGTCTCCGCCGACCGGCGTCCAGGCAAGCCCCGTGGCGACGCCCGGCATCGCCGTGCGCAACGCTATCTCGTTCTCGAACTTCGTCGGCCCCAGGATCTCCGCGAGGTCCTTCTCGTCGATCTTTACCGTCTGGACGGTACCCTCGGCGATCCGCACGGCGGCGCGCCGGCACACTGCGCCGATCTCGCGTTCGAGCGAGCGCACGCCCGCCTCGCGCGTGTAGTCGCGAATGATTGCGGTCAAGGCCTCATCGGCAATCTCGAACTGCTCGGGTTTCAAGCCGTTTTCCTTGAGTTGGCGTGCGAGGAGGTAACGGCGCGCGATCTCGCGCTTTTCCTCCTGCGTGTAGCCGGGGAGCTGGATGATCTCCATGCGGTCGCGCAGCGGTCCCGGGATCGTGTCGAGCACGTTCGCGGTCGTGATGAAAAGCACGCGCGAAAGGTCACTGGGCACCGCGAGATAGTTGTCGCGGAACGTGTTGTTTTGCGCCGGATCGAGCACTTCGAGCAGCGCCGAGGACGGGTCGCCGTGGAAACCCGCGCCCAGCTTGTCGATCTCGTCGAGCATCATCACGCAGCCGCGCGTGCCGGCCTTCTTCAGCGCCTGGATGATGTTGCCGGGCAGCGCGCCGATATAGGTGCGGCGGTGCCCGCGTATCTCGGCCTCGTCGTGGACGCCGCCGAGCGAAACGCGCACGAATTTGCGCCCGAGCGCCCTGGCGACGCTCTGACCGAGCGAGGTCTTGCCGACTCCGGGCGGGCCGACGAAGCACAGGATGGGCCCGTGACCTTCCGGGTTGAGCTTGCGCACCGCGAGAAACTCGACGATGCGCTTTTTCACCTGATCGAGGCCGAAATGGTCCGCGTCGAGAATGCGCCGCGCCTCCGCCATGTCAATCGCATCGGGCTCGGGGCTCTTCCAAGGCAGCTCGATCAGCCAGTCGAGATAGGTGCGCACCATCGAATACTCGCCCGAGGCGTCGGACATGCGTTCCAGGCGCTTCAGTTCCTTGGTCGCCTGTTTCTCGACTTCTTCTGGCATGCCGGCCTCGGCGATCGCCTTCTTGAGCTCCTCGATCTCGGCGGTCTGGCCCTCCTCGCCTTCGCCCAATTCCTTCTGGATCGATTTCATCTGCTCGCGCAGGAGGTACTTGCGCTGGGTCTCGTCCAGGCTCGTCTTGGTACGCTCGTCGATCTCGCGCGAGAGCTTGAGTACCTGCAACCGGTGCGCGAGCAGATCGAGCACCCGGTCCAGGCGCTTTTGCAGATCTACTGTTTCGAGCAGCGCCTGCTTCTCTACAACTTCGATATCCATGACAGCGGCGACGAGGTCGGCCAGGCCTCCGGGCGAGGACATGCCCTGGATACCGCCGACAAGCTCCTGCGGCGCCTGCGGCAGGAGCTCGAGGACCTCGAGCGCGCGCTCCTTCAACTGCACGAATCGCGCTTCGATCTCGTTGCCCTCGGCCTCGGGCTCTTCGATGCGCCCGACGCGCGCTGCCATGAACGGGTAGCCCTCGAGGTACTCGACCACGCGGAAGCGTTGCTGCCCCTGGCAGATAACGTGATGCGTGCCGTCGGGCGTCGTGACGTAGCGCACGATGTTCGCGACCGTGCCGACGAGGCAAAGCTCGTCCGGCCCGGGCTTTTCTGTCTCCGCATTCCGCTGCATCAGGACGCCGACCGGCCGCTTCCCCTTCGCGGCCGCTTGAGCGGCGGCGATCGAGGCTTCGCGCCCGAGTGCGACCGGCAGGATCATGCCGGGGAACAGCACCATCCTGCGCACGGGCAGGATGATGAGCGCGTCGTCCGGAAGCGCACGTGTCGCTTCGGGCGCCGACCGGGTGGCGGCGCTCGGCGTTTCGCCCGTCGGCTTCTGATTGCTGTCGAGTTCCAGGTTCATTTTGCTTACCCCAGCCTTCGCAAATCGAGCGTCAAGCAGCCGTTTTCCATCCGCTGATCGACAAGCTGATACTGGCCGGCGGGCAGCGCGATGCGGCGCTGGAAGCGACCGTAGGGAATTTCCAGCCGGTAAATGATGGCGCGCTGATACTGAACCGGAAAGGCGCGCTCGCCGCGAACAATGACGTCCCCCGATTCGAGCGAGACCTCGAGCTCGTTCGCTGCGACGCCGGGAAGCGCGACGCAGAGCGTGAGCCCGACGGCCGTCTCGTACAGGTCGACGGGCGGCTCCCAGACCGGCGCTTCAGCGGCACCGATCTGGAAAAGCCGGCGCTGGAGACTTTCCGTGCCCCTGAGCAGCTCCAGCGCTTCTGCCCACACCCATGACCGTGGATTGCGATATGTCATTCAAGTCCCTTGGAAACGGCTTGCAAGGAGGCCTTCCTCGCAGCTTGATCTTGGTCAAATGGGGGCTTAAGCGGGAAGGACAAGAGCTTAGTCGAGCGAGATCAAGCCTTACCATCCCGTGGCCCGAGAAAAAACCACAGGATCAGGCCCAACACAGGCAGCAACAGCACCGCGAGTATCCAAATCAATTTCTTCTCGTTGGAATTGGAGCTTTGAAAAATATTGATAATCGCCCAGATATCCCCAGCGAGTATCAACACACCCAGGATGCTGTTGTATCCGAAGTCCATCATTTGTTGTCCCTTCGCTTTATATCGGAAAAATCGAACTAGATCGGGATCGCCAGCAGCGTATCGATCGCCCTGCTATCCAAGATCACGACCTTCTCTTCAAACATCGCCTGCCCGCCCCCGCCGTTCAGCCGAATGCGATCGACATACCGTCCGCTCGCAAAAAGCATCGACTCGCCCGTGTGCATGATGCGCACGACCTGGAAATTCGAAACGGCGCTCACGGTATCAGCATCCACCCGCTCGACCAAAACGGACGACACGGTATGCCGATATCGCTGAGCTTCGTAGATGTTGGCATGCCTTAGCGCCGAGACGCGGTCCAAGAGCATGGCGCGCGAATCGGCGTAAATGACGGACAGCGGCAAGTCGCGCGAAAAATTCTCCGCGGTGGTGATGCGGTAGCGGCCTTTCTCCACGAAGAATCCCGGCCAGTCCTCAAGCCGGTCGTCATCGATCGCGTGGACGTAGCGCGCGAGGAGGTTCTCCACCGCGAGCTGCAGCGCTGCGTCCATCCGCTCTAGAGTCCCATGTGCCTGCGATACTGCTGCCACAGGCCGCGCACCGAGGTCTCGGTGACGCGCGATTCGTTCGACTCGGCCGTGCGCCCGCCCATCTCGACGAAGGACGATTTTCCAGACGCACCCGCAGCGCCGCGTTGCACGAACCCCGTGGCGGCGCCGTCCTCCAGCGAGATGTAGCCCGCCGGGCCGACGAGGTTGGACTGCTTCATGCGAAGTTCCGTCATCTTCGCGTCGTCCGAGGCGTAGCCGAAGCAGGTCCACACGAGCTCGGTGCGGCCCACACCCTTCGGCAGCACCTGGCGCACGGCGAGGCTGTTCATGATCTGCTGCAGCACGAAGCCCGGGAACACGGTGAGGATCTGCAGCGTGACGCCGTCGCCTATCTCGTCCACCGACTCCAGCATCTGCGGCGCCGCAAGTGAATAACCGCCGCTCGCCGAGCGCATGCCGGCCTTTTCGTATTCGTCGCCCTGCTGGTCCGACTTCATCATGGTGAAGCTGACGTGGCTGCCGCCCTCGCCCCCGACGATCACCCCGCCCTTTTGCTCCAGGCGATTCAGGCGGAAGGTTGAGAAAAAAAGATGAAGCAGGCTCGCGTGGTAGGTGTCCTTCACGTTCTCGAAGTAGAGCTTCCAGTTGCTCTGCAGCACCTGGGTATAGCCGCCGAGGATTTTTACCGGCTCCTTCATCACGCGGCGGATCTTCGCCGCGACCTCGGGGCCGATGTACTTCTCGATCGGTGGGGTCTTGTCCGAGAGCGTCGCAAACATCAGGCCGCAGAAAATCTCGACGCGGAATTTCCGTGGCGCCTGGCTCTCCGGCTCCGCGTCTGCGGGCATTCCGCCCTTGCCCCCTACGCCACGGCGGAACGCCACCGCGGTGAGATTGCCGCGCAGGTCGTAAGTCCAGTTGTGATACACGCAGGCGATTTCTTTCGCGTTGCCGCGGTCCGCAAGGCACAGCAGCGCGCCGCGATGCGCGCAGCGGTTCTCGAAGCAGTGGATGGCGCCCGACTCATCGCGCGTCACCACCACCGGCATCTCGCCGGCGAAAGTCGTCTTGAAGTCGCCCCTCTGCGGCAGCTCGGCTTCGAGCCCGAGGAAATTCCAGGCATCGCCGCTATAGATGCGTTCCTGCTCGCGGCGGTAGACGTCTTCGTCCTGGTAGATCCAGTAGGGAACGCGGGTCAGGCCTTCGGCCGGCCAGACGCGCGATGCGGGGACTGCGGACATGAACGAGCCTTGAGCGGAATTTTCGTTTGAAGCGATTCTACACCGGTAGAATACGTCGGGACCCAGAGAGACTGCCGGGAGGAACATGATCGCCAGACTGCTCGCCGCATTCGCTCTCGCGCTCGCCGTTCCCGCGCAAGCGCAGAACCCTTCGACCCTTCGACAAGCTCAGGACTCAGGGCAGGTCTACCCGAACAAGCCAATCCGGATCATCGCGCCGTTTCCCGCGGGTGGCAGCGCCGACGTGATCCCGCGCGTCATCGGCGAGAAGTTGTCGCTCAAGTGGGGCCAGCCCGTCATCGTGGAGAATCGCGCCGGCGCCGCCGGCAACATCGGCGCGGAGTACGTCTTCAGGGCCGAGCCCGACGGCTACACGCTGCTGTCCTCGCCGCCGCCGCCCCTCATCATCAACCAGAATCTGTACCGCAATCTTCCCTTTGACCCAACGCAGTTCGTACCGGTGAGCATCATGGTCGCGATCCCCAACGTGGTGCTCGTGAATCCCAAGGTGCCGGTGAACACCATCCAGGAATTGATCGCCTACGCCAAGGCAAACCCGGACAAGCTCAACTATGCCTCGCAGGGCAGCGGCACGACATCGCACCTCACCGGCGAGATGTTCAAGGCCATGGCGGGCGTGCACCTCACCCACATCCCCTACAAGGGCAGCGCGCCCGCACTCACCGACCTGCTCGCCGGGCAGGTGGACATGATGTTCGACAATCTCGGCGTGTCGCGGCAGCACGTGCTGAGCGGCAAGCTGAAGCTGCTCGCGGTGTGCAGCGGAAAGCGCGTCGCGTCGCTTCCCGACGTGCCGGCGCTCGCGGAGATTCTGCCGGGATTCGAGGCGGCCGCCTGGTTCGGCATCGTCGCGCCGCCGAAGACGCCGATGGCGATCGCGGAGAGGATCTCCGCCGCCGTCGCCGAAGTGCTGAAGCTGCCCGATGTGCAGAAGCGCCTCGCCGATCTCTCTGCCGAACCGATAGGCAGCACGCCGGCGCAGATGGCGGCGTTCATGAAGAAGGACGGCGAGCGCTGGCGAGAAGTAATCCGCTCTGCTGGGGTGAAGGCGGATTGATGCAAATATTCGTCATGCCCGCGGACGCGGGCATCCAGCGGCTTTTTGCAACGACACTAGATTCCCGCTTTCGCGGGAATGACGGCATTTTAGAACGCGCACAGTGACCTTGCCCCGCATCGCCATCTCCACCGGCGACCCGGCGGGGATCGGCCCGGAGATCGCACTCAAGGCCGCGCTCGATCCGCAGGTAAGGAAAATCTGCCGGCCGCTGCTTGTCGGCGATCGCGGTGCACTCGAGGCCCATGCCGCCGCGAGCGGCCTTGCGCCGAAAATAAAAAGCGTGATGCGCGCGGCGGACGCGGCCTGGAACGACGGCGAAGTCACGCTCCTCGAGCGCAAGCAGTTCGCGGCGGGGGAACTCCACATCGGCGCGATCGCAGGGCCGCACGGCGAAGCCGCGCTCGACTCGGCCAAGGCCGCGATCGATGCCGCGCTCGCCGGAGAAGTGGACGCGGTGGTCGCCGCGCCGCAGACCGAAAGCTCGATCAAGTTCGCCGGCATCGAGTTCGACGGCTATCCGAGCTTCGTCGCGCGCTGCACGGGCGTTCCGCCCGAGGACGCGTTCCTCATGCTCTGCTTCGACTCGGGCGGCACCGAAATGCGCATCGCCCACGCGACGCTGCACGCGAGCCTGCGCCGTGCCATCAAGCTCGTCACGCGCGACCGCGTACTGAACGCAATCCGCTCTGCGGATACGGTGCTGCGGCGCATCGGCATCACTCACCCTCGCATCGCCGTGTCCGGACTCAACCCGCACGCGGGCGAGAGCGGGCTTTTCGGCGACGAGGAGCGGGAGATCATCGCGCCGGCGATCTCCGACGCGAACAAGAACGACGTCACCGCCGAGGGCCCGTTCGGCGCCGACATCATGTTCTTGAAAAAAGGCTACGACGCCTTCGTCGTCATGATCCACGACCAGGGGCACATCATGGCGAAGACCCACGCCTTTGCCGGCACTGCGGCCCTGACCATCGGCACGCCGGTGCTATTCTCCTCGGTCGCGCACGGCAGCGCGCTCGACATCGCCGGGAAGAATCGGGCCGATCCGGGCGCGATCATATCGGCAATCAAGCGGCTCGCAGGCGTTTCGCAGGCATAAATGGAAACCAAAGTAACGATTTCCATGCTTCAGCAAATGAAGCGCGACGGGAAAAAGATCGTCGGAGTGGTCGCCTGGGACACCCCGATCGCTCAGATCGCCGACCGCGCCGGGGTGGATCTCATATCGGTGGGCGACTCCGTCGGCGTGAATCTCTGGGGGCATGCGGCGGACACGGAAGTCACTGTCGACGAAATGCTGATCTGCTGCAAAGCCGTGCGCCGGGGCACGAAGCGCGCCCTGGTCAGTTGCGATATTCCCAATGGTCCGGCGCAGGCAGGAACCGAGGCCGTCGTCAGTGCCGCCGTCCGCCTCGCAAAAGAGGGGGGAGCGGACATGGTGAAGGTCCTGGGCGATCCCGGCACGGTGAAAGCGATCGTGCGTGCAGGGGTCCCGGTCTTTGCCGAGTTCCATGGCGAGAAGCTTCCCGCCGACCAGCTGGTGGAGGAAGCGAAGCGACTGGAAGATGCCGGCGCTTCGGTTCTGGACTTCAGGCACTCGGGTCCCGTGGCCGGCCCCGCCGTCGCGCGCGCGGTTTCCATTCCGGTCATCGGAGGCCTGGGCGGCGGGCCGTGGCTCGACGGGCGCGTGCGCCTCGCGCATACCGCCATCGGTTACGGGGCGAAATGGATCGACGCCAAAACCGAGACCTACGGCAATGCCGCGAAACTGAGCCTCGATGCCTTTCGCGCGCTGATCGACGACGTGCGCGCGGGCCGGCAGATCAAAGGCGGTTAACATACCTGTCGCCACGATCGCCGGCATCAAGACGAACTACGAGGTGATCGGCTCGGCACCGCCTAAGCGAAATGACACGCCACCACGTGCCCGTTCCCCACGTCCCTTAGCTGGGGCTCGGAAGCGGGGTCGGTGCAGATCGCGGGGCGGCCCTTGTCTTTGTACAGGGGGCAGCGCGGCGCGAAGCGGCAGCCGCTGACCGGCTGCTCGAAGTCGGATACACCCCAGATGCGGCGCCCGCGCTCTGCGGTCGCGCCGTCACCGGTGTACGGACTCACCTCGGCGTTCTGCTTGTCCGCAAGCGACGACCACAGGATGCCCGTGTAGGGATGGCGCGGCTGGTGCGCTATTTTCTCCGACAGACCCATCTCGACGATGCGCCCGAGATACATGACCGCTACTTTCTGGCTGACCAGTTCCACGACCGGGAGATCGTGCGAGATGAAAAGATACGAGAGCCCCAGGTTTTTTTGCAGATCGCGAAGGAGGTTTACGACCTGCGCCTGGATCGAGATGTCGAGCGCGCTCGTGGGCTCGTCGGCCACGATCAGGCGGGGGCGCACCGCGAGCACGCGCGCGATCCCCACGCGCCGCTTCTCGCCGCCGGAAAGCTCTGAGGGAAAGTTCGCCAGCTTGCTGTCTTTGAGATTCACCTGCTCCAGCAGCTCGTGGATGCGCTTCGCGATCTCGGCGTCGCTCGGACGATCGTGCACGGTGAGCGCCTCGCGCAGGATCGCGAGCACGCGCATCTTCGGGTTCAGGCCCGCGTCGAGGTCCTGGAAGATCATCTGCATCTCGCGACGCAGCGGGCGCAACTCGGCGCGGCTCAAGGTGGTGATGTCGCGCCCGTCGAACACGATACGACCGCTGGTCGGGTCGGTCAGTCGCAGCACCGTGCGCCCGATCGTGGTCTTGCCGCAGCCGGACTCCCCGACCAGGCCGACGGTCTCGTTTTCCCTGAGATAAAAACTCACGCCGTCCACCGCCGGGATCACGCGCCCCTGGCCGGTCAGCCGCGAGACCAGGCCGCGGCGCTGGCTGTAGTGCTTGCGCAGATCGGTGACTTCAAGAATAGCGCGGTTCATGCTTTCCCCGCCGCAGCGTACAGCCAGCAGCGCACCTTGTGACCGGGAGCGACCTCGGCGAGCGGCGGCTCCAGACCGGCGCAGTTTTCACGGATCGCATCGGTGACGCGGTGGCAGCGGCCGTAAAAGCGGCAACCGCGCGGCACGTCGATGGTATCGAGTACATCGCCTTCGATCGCCTGCAGATAACTTTTCCGGCGTATCGTTTCCGCATTCGGGATCGAGGCGAGCAGCGCCGCGGTGTACGGGTGACGCACCACCACCTCCGGCGCGAGCACCTCTTCCGCGCGACCGGTCTCCACCACCGTGCCGCCGTACATCACTGCAATGCGATCCGAGAGGCGCTGGATCACGCTGATGTCGTGGCTGATCAGAATCGTGGCGACGCCGGTCCCGGCCTTGAGCTCGGCCAGCAAATCCACGACGCGCGACTGGATGGTGGCGTCGAGGCCCGTGGTCGGCTCGTCCGCGATCAGGAGCGAGGGCTCGGCGGAGAGCGCCATCGCGAGCATGGCGCGCTGGCACATGCCGCCGGACATGCCGAAGGGGAAATTGTCGAAGCGCAGCCGGGGTGAGTCTATGCGCACGCGCTCCAGCCAGTGGATGGCGCGCTCCTTTGCCTCACGCCTGCCCCTGAAGTTCGTGTGCAGCCGGATGGTCTCCACGAGCTGCTTGCCGATCGTGGAGTAAGGGTTCAGCGCCGAGCGCGGGTTCTGGAAAATCATGGCGATTTTCTTGCCGCGCACGCCCGCCATCAATTGCTCCGAGTGCGTTCGCCAGCCGCGCTCGTCCTTTTCCACCGCCATGACGCGCCCATCCTGCTCCGTGACGCGCGCGTACTTCTCCAGACCCTCGAGCAAATTGTACCCAGTCCCGTTGGTGCGCAGCTCGATGCGGCCGCTGATCACGCCCGGCCCCGCGGTAACCAGGCCGGCGGCCGAGAGCGCCGTGACGCTCTTGCCGCTGCCGCTCTCGCCCACGATGCCGAGCGTCTCGCCGCGCGCGACGCCGAGGCTTACACCGTCCACCGAACGGATGAAGGCGCGCTTGGCGCGCGAATAGAAGTAGGTTCGCAGGTTCTCGATGGCCAGCAGCGGCCCTTCGACTCCGCTCAGGACAGGCGCGTCCATCACTTCCTCCGCTTGCCTTCGAGGAGATTGTTGAGCCCATCACCGAGCAACTGGAATCCGAGGATGGTCGCGAGGATCGCGAGCGCCGGGGCGGTCGAGGGCCAGAACCTGCCCTGCAGGAAATAGTTCGCCCCCGCCTGCACCATGTTGCCCCACGAGGGCGTCGGCTCCTGCACGCCGAAGCCGAGGTAGGAGAGGCTCGTCTCGATCAGGATCGCCTCGGCCATGCCGAGGGTGGCCTGGATCACGAGCAGCGCGCGGCAATTGAACCACAGGATGTGCTTGAGAATGACCGTGCGTGCCGGCAACCCGAGCGCGTGCGCCGCCTCGATGAAGTTCTTCTGCCGGAGAAACGCGATCTTGCCCGCGATCAGGCTGGCGATCGCCGGCATGCTGGTGATGCCGACCACGACCATGATGTAATACATGTCCGGCCTGAACGCGGCGATCACGAGCAGGATCAGCACCAGCCGCGGGAACGAGTCGATCAGGTTGTCGAAGTAGGTGATGATGGTGTCGAACCAGCCGCCGCGGTAGCCGGCGAGGATGCCGAGTACGCATCCGCCGACGACGGAAATCGTGATGGCAAGCAGCCCCGGGAGGAAGTAGGCCTGGATGCCGAGAATCAGCCTCGCCTGCAGGTCGCGGCCGAGGAAATCCGTGCCCAGAACATGCCCGGACGTAAACGGCGCCGCATTGATCAACGCGACGTTCACGCGCTGCGGATCATCGGGCAGCCAGCCGAATGTCCCGAGCAGATACGAAGCCGCCACCACCGCCACGACCAGCAGGCCGTAGCCGACGTAGACGAGATCGAGCGGTGCCGCGCGCTGCCACAGGGGCAGCCCCGAGTACTCCCCGATCGGGCCGGGTGCCTGGACGTAGCGCCGCATCCGCTGCCTCTATTCCTTCGACGCTCGCGGATTGACCGCGGTGAAGACGACGCGCTGCAACAGGTTGCCGAGGCGCACGAAAGCCGCGGCCACGAGGGCGATGCCCATGATGACCGGGAAGTCGCGATCCTGCGCCGCCTGCCACGCCATGCGCCCCATGCCGGGCCAGTTGAACACCTGCTCGACGATCACCGCACCGCCGAGCAGGAAGGGGATCTTGGCGCTCATGATCTCGGTGACCGGGATCAGAAACCCTTCCTTGAACGCGTGGCGCCACACCGGCGCGCCCTTGGCGCGCGCGGTGCGGATGTAGTCCTCGGCCAGCACCCGCGACAACTCCTCGCGCAGGTGGCGGATCATTTCGGAGAGCGTGCCGCTGGCGATCCCGAGCACGAAGATCGGCACCAGGAAATACAGCCACGCGTGCCCCTGCCTCGTCGCCGTTCCCGAGATCAGCGGGAACATGCCGAGCTGATGGATGAAGACGTAGACCACGATATAGCCGAACCAGAACACCGGCACCGCCGAAAAGATATACGCGACCAGGGTCGCCACGGTGTTGCCGGCGGTGTCCCCGTGCGCGGCCGCGTGCACCGCGATCGGCACCGCGATCAGCAGCGTGAACGCGAGCGAGCCGAGCGTGAGGTAGAGCGTGTTCACGCCGACGCGCGCGAGTTCCGGCAGCACCGGCAGGCCGGTGCGGATCGAGTTGCCGAAGTTGCCTTGCAGCAGCTTGCCGAACCACGTCGCGTACTGGCCGTGCCATGTCCGGGATACGCCCAGCGCCTCACGCATCCCCAGAGCGAGGTCCGATCGCGGCGACTGACCCTCGAGCAGGATGTTCAGCGGGTCGCCGGGCGCGAGGTAGAGGATGCCGAACACCACCACGCTCACGCCGAGGAGCAGCAGGGCGGTGACCGCGAGTTCGCGCGCGAGCACGCGGCTCACGGGCTTGATCGCGGACAGCTTCATGGCAAGAGCCCCGTCGCGTCTGTGCCGTCATTCCCGCTGAAACGGGGATCCAGCGGCGTCAAGGTCACCGGATCCCCGCATGCGGGGATGACATGTCTTTGAATCTGCGCCGTCCTCTGCGCAATAGCGTAGAAAACCGGAGTAGCGGTCCCGGCATCACTTCTGCTCGTTGGCGGGTATGAACCACTCGTCGGCGAACGAGAAAAACTTGTACGGGTGGATCTGCACGCGCCGGACCTTCTTGTGATACGCGCTGTAGTTGGTGAGCGTCCACAGAAAAGCGTAGGGCTGCTCATCGGCGAGGATCTCGTGCAGCTTGCGGTTGATCGTCCGGCGCTTCTCGAAGTCGAGCGTGAGCTTGCTCTCGACGATCAACCCGTCCACTTCGGGGTTGGAATAGCCGCCGAAGTTGTTCTTCCAGTCACCGATCTCGGCCGAGTGGAACAGCGACGAGATGTCCGCCGAGTCGTCGAACACCCAGGACGCAAACATGATGTCGAAGTTATGCTCGAGGAAGACTTCCTCCTTCCATGCCTGCCACTCCTTGAAGTCGACCGTGATA
>Ga0193726_1000928_pt1 | contig 26198 bp, 47 predicted proteins | sample H2c1metaG_FD_144928 | JGI IMG/M metagenome (GOLD analysis project Ga0193726, IMG submission 144928) | Soil microbial communities from a riparian zone of the East river system, Colorado, United States - H2c1 | ecosystem: Environmental > Terrestrial > Soil > Riparian zone | place: USA: East River...
ATCGTCTTCTTGTGAACATCAAGTCCGATGTAATACATATGTCTCTGAGGAGCCTCCGTGGGTAGTTCTCTGAATCAGCACGCAGCTGAGTTCAGCCTTTGTAACACCCTCGTGCTCCTCCTCGACTTATCATTCAAACAACACATTCAGAACTCGCCTCTTGTGATGGCGGCTGAGCGAATCGTCGATGCCTGCGTCTGATTTACAGTGCTCTGGGGGAATATGTTGAAGTTATTCCTTGCGTTTTACATTGCCGTTCCCTTGTGCGGTTACTGCCAGAGCTACGCAGACTCCCCTTTTTACAAGCCTATATCTGCCGTTCCGTCGACAGCCCGGGTTGAGGGACATAGGCATGGAGACATTAAGGCAAACGATATTGTGATCGATCTTTCTGAGGGGAACTCGGTGCCTTCGACGTCTCCTGACTTTGACGAGATACGGGGCTGGTCAGTGTACGCGGGCGTAGACGGGAACAAGCCTGCTCAGCTTTTCCATTTCTACATTCAATACGACAACTTGAATGCCACCTTCGCATACAATCTGCTGGTGCAACCAGTCGAGGGCACAGACAAAATCAAGTGCACATTTAGCGCCTTCACCGATCCAAAGGACGAACACTTCCGGAACAAAGACATTCTTCCTATTGCTCTACCGGCGGACCTGACTCCTTTGGTGGTCCGATCTGGCAAGGTAATCTCAATCACGACGCTCCCGCTGGGGCAGGCTAAGATTGCGGCAGTTCACTACCTTCGCCTCGCACGGACCGATCTAACAAGTCCCGCCAACCCAGTCAGCGACAATTCGCAGACTCCTGAAGATTTGCTTCGGCTCGCACAGGAGTCCTTCACCAATCCCAGCGGATTCGAGTTCGATGGGTCGGGATTACTGCAACTCGACGCGTCACCCTGGCGGGTAAAGTTCCCGGTTGTGATTGCGGCAGCACCCGCTCCGCTGGAGACGCCTCATGCGCCGGTCTTCCCCGCAGGGAGGGTCGGCGGACCATTCCAGTACACGAAGGCGGGTGAAGGCAGCGATGAGAAGCCAATGCATATTGCTATCCCTTTCGCCGTCGCCGGTGGGTGGGAGAGGATGGCAACCAACGTTACGTCAGTGAAAGAGGTTGAGACCGAACGGTTGCCGCTCAATGGTGCAACGACGGATTGCAGCGTGCTCGAGGTGCAATACGCTGCATTGCCCAACGGAACTGACCTTGCGCCCGTCAGGTATTCCATCTGCTCGGACAGGCACCTCGCCCTGAAGAAGACCATGGTCTATTCGGCGGGCAGGCTTCCGACCGATCCTGTTGGTGAGTGGACCATTTCATTCGACACCGTGCATTTCCATCGTCCTGCACCGCAATGGCTCGTCGATATGAAGACACTGCCCAAGACGAGAACACACAAGGAATGGCTCGGGAAGGAAGCGCCCTTTTTCCATTTGAGGGATCTCAATGGCAAAACGGTGGAGCTTTCGGCATTGCGCGGAAAGGCTGTGCTGCTCGACTTCTGGTCCACCGCCTGCGGACCGTGCATTCGCGAGATGCCGGACATTCAGCAGATCGCTTCGAAACACAAGGATGATCTGACGGTGTGGGGCGTGTCATTCGACCAGCCCGAGCGTACCAAGAAATGGCTCGCGCAGCATCAACAGGAATTTCCGACTCTCTTCGATACGGAGTTCGAGGTTTCCGACTTGTATAATGCCGCTCTCATCGGAGGGGTGGATCGCGACTTCTGCAGGCGGAAGGGCGAAGACAACCGAAGCATCGGACAGCTCTGGGTATGAAATAGCAGTTTCGCATCGGTCTCGAGTGGTAATCTGCGCGGGAATGTTGCGGTCTGTATCCAAGCTGTCTGATCAAAGAAATGATCCCGTCCTGGAGCAAGTACAAAGCTATAGACTCCGCTCGATGCGATTGAACATACGATGACAGCAGGCCATGGACCCCCTGCCTCGGCGACAAAGGCAACTACCAAGTAAGAAAGAGTCCAGGGCATGCCCCTGAAAACCGGGAAATGAGAGGTAGCCCTGCAGCCTACTGAAGCGGCCTCCGCCAGGTCCGACGGACGAGCATATCGCGAAGCGTGCTCTGGAATGGGACCGATATTGACGCGGTGTTGTCTTCTGCGAAATCACTACGGCGGCGCAGTGGCGCCGGGCAGCACAACGGAGAACGTCGTTCCCTTTCGCTTTCCATCCGTATTGGACCGAACATGGATAGTTCCACCGTTCTTCTCAACCAGCTGTCTGCTTACCCACAGGCCAAGGCCCGTTCCGACCGTTCCTCTTGTGGTAAAGAAAGGCTCGAAAATCTGCTTCATCGCGGAGGCTCCGATACCATGGCCACTGTCGGCCACTGTTATCCGGACGCGTCGTTTACCGTCGTTCGGATCAAGAGAAAGGGATGCATGCAGAACAATTCCCCCGTCTGGAACGACCGCATGCAAGCTGTTTGCGAGCAAATTTGCCAACACTTGTCTCAGCTCCCCATAGACCCCAATCACCTGTAGATGTTCATCGCACCGCTGCTCAACGCTGGCCCCGGTATCCTTAATTTTCGATTGAAGGACCTTGACGACCGAACCAATCAAACCTGAAACAGAAATGCTCGTAGCCACGGAAGATTCACGATAGAACCCCAGTGTCTGCCGAGTGATATGGGCGACGCGCAGCAGCTCTCCATCTGCGATCTCCAGATATTCGCGGACTGCTTCCGGATGGCCCGCGCTGGTTCGGGCGAGGAATAGGGTGTTCATCACAGCTTCCAATGGATTATTAATTTCGTGTGCCATGCTTGCTGCCATTCGCCCCGCAGTTGCCAGCATTTCACTGCGCATCAGCGCTTCCTGAGCCTGCTCACGCTGTTTGATCTCTGCGTGCAGTCTGGTGTTGAGCGCCTCTGCTGCCTCTACGAGCTCGTGCTGGCGCACGGCTGAGACCAGCAAAGCCTCGTTCATTGCAGTGAACCGGCCATCGATGAGCGCTGCGTCTGAGAGCTGGATGATGACTCTGGCCACACCGTCGTCTCCAGCCGCTTGAGCCAATGCGGGCCAAATGTCGTATGTCCAGTAAAGGGGCTGAGGTGCGGCGACCTCCAGCTGGGTTTGAGACTCGTCTGTCCCTATGCGCCTGAGCCGGTGGAGCACCAAGGTGCCGACGGTTCCTCCTGGCAGCACGTCCGAGATAGAATTGCCAATCAATTCTTTTTTGCTTTTGCCAGCCAGGGAGCAAAATGCAGGATTGACATAGCACACGATGTGCATTTCTCCCTCTGTGATGACCATCGGCCGTCGCACAAAGTCGAGGATGTCATACGTGCTTGGTTGACTGCGGTCCTTCTCCACTTCACGTGCCCCGTCGAGAGGTTGGCCTTCCATGCCTGGTTGCGGTGAGCCACTGATGAAAGTAATTTTACTTGGTCTTTGGACTTGCGAGAAGGATTTTCGTTCTGTTCGGCGCGGTACAACCGGGTTGGAGCGCCAGTGATCAGGCCCTAATAACCCCGGAGCCGCGCCATGAGCATTATTCCTTCCGAGGTAATCTCATATTCCCGAATATCCTTGCTGTGATTTCCGCCACGCATCTTCACGACGACCATCACCTCCTTCAACTGCCCGTCGATCTCCACGTATCGAAACCGAATGATGTGGTCGGTGAGAAAGGAGATGGAGTAAGTACTGAATGGAAGTTCTGTAAAGAATTCCTCAAGCTCGACCGTGCTTAGGGTGGTGACGCCAATCCCGGTCATCGCGCTGATCATCCGGTAGAGCGATTCACGAAAGTCAACACGGAAGCCCGGCGCCAGCGACAGTCCATCTCGAAGGCCGCCAGCGAATCGATTACCAAGCGCTTGACCCCTAAGTTTTGCACCGCGTCGAGTATCTCCTGAATCGTCTCGTCGACGGAAAGATCCAGGGGACAAGGTAGAGAATCTCGACTTTGCCGTCGCCCTGAGGCGTCTCCAGGTCCAGACCGAAACTGTTGGCACGTGCAGAGTACTCTTTTGGGGCGCTCTTCAAAAACCGCAGCGATTTCCAGCGCCGAATTCCCTGAACTAGAAACTGTGTCGTCAGCACCGATTTTCCCGTTCCTGACGCCCCTGCCACCAAAACATGTCGCCCTCAGGAATCCCTCCCCCCAGCCTTGTCCAAATCCACGATATCGCTAGACAGCCGCTGCGCGGCCACATCCTTACTCCTTCGATTGGTCAGTCCAAGGGTACGCGAGAAAGCTTGCGATCCGGACTCGGTGATGCGAAAGGTAATGCAGGCCCGGAACTGACGCTTGGCCCCACAGCTTCATGATCTGAAACATCCGGACAATCGGGTTTCGCTCCGCGGTCTGGTAAAGCCAGAAAAGACCATCCGCCACTGTGAACACCGGATTGTCGCGCACCTCCGCCTCGACGTACTCGCCGATCAAACACGTCGTCGCTTACCAGCTCATCAGTAAAGAGCCAGCCGTTGAACGAACCCTTACAACTCCATCTCGCTGGTTGCGCCTGAAGCTTTGCACACGACAGTGCGAAAAGAATCCACCACTACAAGTCCGGGATTGAGCGCTTCGACTTCTCGAGTGATTTCTTTCAAGACCGGGTCGAGGTCCTGCTCCAGGATAACCTGACTCAAATTTACAAAGTGGATCGAGCCGGGCAGCTTACTCTGGTCAAAGAAAGAGTACTGCTGCTGATATCGCAGCATCTTCTACGCGGGCTCGCCAAGAACGTGAAATAGAGTGCCGGATGCTCAGGAGTTGCATTTGCGAAAACAAGCTGATGCGCCAGAGTCGTTTTCCCGCATCCCGGAGGGCCCACGATAATGTTGAAAGAGTACTCCGCAATCCGCCGCCCATGATTTCATCCAGGCCAGGAACTCCGGTTGGCAACATATTAACGGTGACTTTATCCATGCCCCTCACGCTTTCCTAGTCCCCTCCGCAGTCGACCGGAACAACTCACTCGGCCAAATGTCATATATCAGACGCAGTGTCAACGCCGCGCCAATAAACGTAAAAAGCAGTCCCAGCAAATGGGCGACCAGAGCTTTTTCGGCCTCGAGTTCGGGTTTGTCTGGGTTCGATTCGACGGGGCCATCTTGTAACGAGCTGTCTAACGATCCGTCCGCCTTGACTTGCACCATGCTTAGTCTCGGTGACTCTCTCTTCGCCAGTGTCAAGGCGCGCGAAATAAGCGCATAGAAGCCCGCAGCTCCCGCCAGGGCGGTCAGTGGCCGTCGAAGCTTTTCGCAAACGCGGAACGCGGCGACGAAACCTACAGGCGGAAGAGTGCCGATCGCGGCTTCAAGGGCAAGTAGCTGTCTAGCCAACTCTCGCGAATTTAGGGGTGCTGGACCTGTCATTGCCTTTGCCGCCGACGCTGAAACTCGTGTCCTTTGGGCTGCCAGTCACGTACTCTCGGTGGTGGCTTTGCACGCTTCTAGCATCTTCAGGCCATTTCTATCGAGCGCATAGGTGATGGTCGTCCCGCAGAAAGGATATCCCGCCATGTTCAACCCTGCATCGCTCCAACCGGAAGATTCCGATATCGCTGGTAGCGACCTTCACTTGCCTGCCCGCGTTAGCGCAGGACCATTCCGACCAGGATCGCCACGATCAGGGGCAGTCGCAGGATCGCCACGACACGGCACTTATCGCCACCACCATGAGTGGAAGAAGGGTTCCCGCATACCGCAGGAGGACTGGAATCGCGGAGAAAAGACGGACTATCGAGCCGAACCACCTGCAGCGCCGTCGGTTTCGAGTTCCAAAATGCCTCCTCATGTCTCGCGCTTGATTTCGGGCCCATTTGAAGGCTCTTCGTTCTGACTAGATCGACCCGAATGTACGGGAATCCCGCTAATGAGTCCCTGATAGTCTGTGAGGCGTTTGCCAAGAAGGACCACGCCCTTCGATGTGATTTCATATTCACGAATATCCTTGGCATGATTCCCGCCCCGCATCTTGATCACCACCATGATCTTCCGAAGTTGGCCGTCGATGGATACGTACCGCAGTCGGATGATGTCATCGGTGAGAAAAGAAATTGAGTAGGTGCTGAACGGGAATTCGGTAAAGGACTCATCCACCTCAACCGTACTTAGAATTGTCACCCCGATTCCCGTCAAAGCGAATATCATTCGGTAAAGCGATTCGCGAAAGTCGGCGCGGAAGCCGGGCGACAGCGCCATTTCAAAGCCCGCCAGCGAATCGATCACCAGGCGCTTGGCGCCGATCTTTTGCACTGCATCGAGAATCGAGTGCATGGTTTCATCTACCGACAGATCCAGGGGACGAAGATAGAGGATTGCCAGTTTTCCAGCTTTCTGCGGTGCGTCTAGATCCAAACCTAAACTGGCGGCCCGTTCGGCATACGCTTGCGGGCGCTCTTCAAAGACCGCCACGATTCCCGGTTCCCGCTGGCGTATGCCTTCGGCGATGAATTGAGTTGCCAGGACCGATTTTCCAGTCCCGGAAGATCCCGCCACCAAGACACTATCGCCTTCGCGAACCCCACCGTCCAGCATCGTATCCAACTCTGGAATACCGAAGGAAAGACGGCGATGACTGGGCGGATCTTTCAGGTGTCCGATCAACCCAAAAGTGCGCGAGAAGGCTTGCACCCCAGCATCGGTTATGCGGAATGTGTGGAGCCCCGGCACTGAATCCTGACCGCGCAGTTTTATGATCTGTAACTTACGTACAATTGAATTTCGCTCCGCCGTTTGGCGCAACCAGAACAGACCATCGGCGACGGTAAAAATGGGATTGTCGCGTAGCTCCTCCTCCGCGTATTCACCGATCAAGAAAGTTGTAGCTTGCCAACTAGCCAGAAACAGCGCTAATCGTTGAATGAAAGTTTGCAATTCCATCTCACTTTGCGGCTTCCGCACCATGGTTCGAAACGAGTCCACAACCACGACAGCGGGATTTGCCTTTTCAACTTCCTTGGTAATCTCTCCCAATACCGCGCCGAGGTCTTTCTCGAGCACAACCTGACTAAGGTTGATAAAGCGGATGGCGCCGGGCAGCTTGGCCGGATCGAAGAATGTGTACTGTTGCTGGTATCGCAACATCTTTATGGCGGATTCGCCGAGGACGGTGAAGTAAATAGCAGGACGCTCCGGAGTCGCATTGGCAAACACGAACTGGTGTGCCAGCGTCGTTTTTCCACTTCCAGGAGCGCCTGCGATGATGTTGAACGAGAATTCGGGGAGACCACCACCCACGATTTCGTCGAGGCCCGGAACTCCGGTCGCTAGTTTGTGTATCGCCACTTTGTCTTCTGTGCTCACGCTTTTCTCCTGTTCCCCGAATTGCCATCGTCGAAGGCCGCATCTGGCCACGCGTCCTGCAGCAGGCGTAACGTCAAGGTTTCGCCAAGGAAGACAAGAAGCAGTCCAAGTAAGCGGGCGATGAGAGTGACTCCTCCCTCGCCAACCTGATCGTCGCCAGCCTTATTCTTGTCAATATCGCTCTCAGGCTTAAACTCGCCGAGGGCCCGTAAAGATCCATCCGCTGCGACCTGCACCGCCCAAAGATCGGGAGCTTCCGACTTGGCTTGCGTCAAAGCACGGAAAGCGAGGGACTCAAAAGCCGCGACTCCCGCAAATGCACCAATGCTCCGTCGTAGCTTCTCATAGATTCGAAAAGTTGCGAACTCCATAGGTTCGGAGGACTTGCCCGCCATCGCTTCGTACGTAAGAAGGCACCGGGTCAAATCTCGCGTCTTCAGGAGAATCGTCATTTTCGTCCCTCCATCGTTCAAGGTAGGAGATTCTGATGAACGTTACACGCTTTATGGGAGGATTAGTGCGACGATCTTTCTTTTCGCAAGCGCCCCGCGGTTGAGGTGTTCGACATCGAGAGCCGCTCTTGATGCAGTCCTGGTGGAACTTAATTCATGTAGCGATTCGTTTGGAGGTTCGGTGCGTCTTCTTGCGAGGCGCCAGCCTTGCTTCGGATGAGTGTGAAAATGTCTAAGACCGTGGCGATACTGCGGATGTTTCCCGCAACACTTACGAGTCCATCTTCCATGCCGGGATGATTGTCCGCCAGGGTTTCAATTCGTTCGCTCACACTCCTCAGCCGGTCAATTTCCAGCAGAAGGTCCTCGAAAGCCGCTGCCAGTGCCGGTCCATCGGACGCTGTGGTTATCGTGTCCGCTGTGGTCGTTGCCGACTCTTTACGGACGTCAACCTGAAGGCGCAAATCTTCAATCAAGCGCAGCGTTGTTGCCTCGCCAAGGAGGGTAAGAAACAGCCCGAGTAGCTGCGCAATCAGAATAATTCCGACTTCACCGTCCTCATCCGTGTTCGTCTGGGAAGCAACTTCGCCGAGACCGCGCAAGCCCCCGTTCGCCGTAAGCTGCACGGTGCTGAGCCGGGGAGATTCCGACTTGGCCAGAGCCAACGCACGAGAAGCGAGCGCCTGAAAACCCTCAACTCCCACGGGCGCGCCGAGTTGTCGGCGCAGCCTCTCATAGACGCGGAGGGCTGCTGGTTCGGTATGCAGTGAGGAGGTCGTACTTAGATCGGCTTCGCAAGCGACAAGGCTGCGTGCCAAATCGCGCGTCTTCTTTGGAGGCGGCATTGATTCCCTTTCGTTACACACTACGATGCTCGCTTCGAGCGTGAAGCGGCCACGGCCATACCACTCGCATGCCTGCTTCTAGGTATTGCATTATTGCGGGTTGGTATCCTTTGTGTTGTTGGGCTACCTGCATACAAAATGGTTAAGCGACGTAATTCATCATTTTCCGAGGTGACCTGGAGATACGCGTCTTTTTGGTTTTGTCGTTCGGCAGATGATCATGCAGAACCACATTCAGGAGAGACTTATGAACCCGGATGCGGTCGCTGTAATCGATAAAGCCGAGTTTACGAAAGCGGTTCATGAAGAAGCTAACCCGGGACCGTGTTGTTCCGATCATCTCCGCCAGAGTCTCCTGCGAGATCTTCGGAATCACCGTGTCTGCCTCGCCTGAACCGCCGAAGCCTGCCATCAACAGGAGAATACGCGCCAAACGCTTTTCACTGGAGTTAAAGAGCCGATCGACAAGATCCGCCTGGGTTCGCATACTCCGGGCAACCAGAAACTTCAGAAACAGGTCGGTGAACTCATGCTCCTCGTGCATTACGCGGATCATCTCTTCCCGCCCAATCTTGAGCGCAGTGCCGTCGGTGATGGCGATGGCCGCGGCCAAACGCAACCCAGGCACCGCCGCCAGCGACTCTTCTCCCACGAAGTCGCCTGCGGAGAGGATCGTGATGGTGGCTTCCTTGCCGGAACGCGAGACGACCGTGATCCTTGCCCGGCCTTCTTGAAGATAGAAGATGGAATCAGCTGGGTCCCCCTGCGAAAAGATCGACTGCCCAGGAGACAGTTGCACGATTCCTCTTCCTAGTCCGGCCTGAGCCAGGAAGGCGGCAGTATCAAAAGCCGGCCTTTTAAGCTTAACCATTCATGCGCTCCTTTCCGGATGCCACAGTGGTGGGATGCTTAAAAGACATGGGACCGCGGCCGCATCGCCATAAGGTTACGGGCGGAATTGCCGAGTCCGGCACAGGTTCTGGACAATAGTCTGGGGAACAAATCCTGAAAATTGCTCATTTAATTGAGAATCCGCCGTATTCCGTAGGATCACACACCCCACGCTGTATTGTCCCCTAAGGTTGCACGCGATACGGGACTACGATCTGCTCACTTTTGCTCACGTTTGAGGAATATTTCGAGCCTCTTCAGCCTGTGAGTTAAAGCAAGCCCAACAACGCCCTCGATCCGACGCGCGGTTTATTCAGTGAAGGCGCTTCGCTCGCTGTCAGCCTGTCAGCCAAGAGTGAGACTGCAGCTGCGATCCGATATGCTCTCTCACGCTGGCGCGCCCTCTCGTGCTACAGCGAAGACCGCCTGCTCGAGATCGACAACAGCGCCGCGGAACGGGCCCTAAGAGCCGTCGCTCTTGGGAGGAAGAACTTCTTGTTCGCGGGATCGGACTCCGGTGGGGAACGATCTCCAGCAACCGATAGATTCTAAATAACTTGTTGTGTTTTCAACGCTGCTCAAAACTCATCAAACGCTCGATACGCGGGTTTGAAGGACGCCACAGGTACAGCAATTTGCAAATCGTTTATTTCACCATATCCTTGATTTCGGAATGCGCCATCAACTTCCACTCCAGTATAAACGAGCATTTCTTCCTCGAATCGAAAAGGTAGTGAGCAGAATCTTGGGCTTCATCCAATGAAACGACCAAGCCTAAGTCTCGTTCTTCCCCTTTAAAAAACGCCGACCACTGTTTTGCTGGATCATGCCCAATATAGATGAACTCATCACCATGCTTCGACTCGTGGACATTAAACTGCGCGATTAAAAAAGTCTTGATGTCCATTCGTCGCCCCCTTAGGCACATTCTGCCCCACACAAGCATGCGCTATCTCGACACTCCAAATTCTTCAATCCCCGCGATATTCAATTTGCCGTCGTCCCTTAATTTTAGGAGACCGGCCTTCGAGAAAAGATACTGTTCTCCATTCGGAAGTTCAGCAACGAATATTTCGGTACGCGAATCTGGATGAATAACATCCACACGGATGTCCGCGTTCGTTAAGATCCCTGCGATGTTCATCAATTCCTGATCCACTGGACCCTCCAGTGGCCAATCGTGGCCCTAAAAAGAGACCGGGCGGCCGTTTAGCCGCCCCCTCTCATTTATGAAGTCGTGTTGCCGCGTTCAAAACGTTGAAGTTCACTCTCCGAAATCCGATCCATGTCGTATCCTCGCTTTCGATTGGGCGTCGAAACGGATGGGAATCGGAGCGCTCGAATCTTCCCCTTTTTGATGCGTCGGCTGATCGTGTCCCGGCTCACGCCGTAGCGACCCGCGACTTCCTTGATTGAGTACCACGTTTCATTGGAATCCATGTTCTGTCTCCAGAAGTTGAATTCCTCGTCCCCTTTCGGGGAACGACTGAAAAGCGCATTCGCGACTACCGCGCGATATGTCCTCGACTAGGCCGCGACATCCTCGCGCTTTACCCGCGCCTGTACCCACCAACCCTTTTCAGGGTCGGAGGTGAGGGCTATTATATGCCCATTTCTTGTGATACCCTTGCTCATCCTCAACAGGTATCCGAAAATATGCCGCGACTATTGCGCCGCCGATATTTACTCCTTGATTTACTTGAGGATACGGGTATAACTGGTGAGCCGCACCGTCCCTCGTCTACCGACGGGCATTCTTCTGTTTCTTCGTCCTTCTCTATCGTTCTCTCCTCATCCACCCTACCGGGCTACCGCAGAAGAATGCCCGTCGCTATCGCTAGGACGGTGCGGCGACTGATATGCCTGAACTCAAACGATATGCATCATTGAGAGAACTCCAATTGGAAGTCATTGGAATCATCAATGCCATTCTGACCTGCCCCCATTTTCTCAACCATTGATGACCGGAGTTTCCCGGTTTTGGTTTGGCTTCGAGATTATCTCGCAGCCGCCGTCGAGGCTGTGTAAATGTGGGAAGCGTTTTGTGCTTTCCACATTTACATAGCCTGCTTGCCGGAACTCTTCCGGCGTCCTGTAGGCGAGCGAGCTGTGCGGACGCTCGCAGTTGTATTCATGACGCCAGCTCGCCAGGGTGCTCCTTACATCATTCAGCGTGCGGAACCAGTGCGCGTTGAGGCACTCATCGCGCAGCCTCCCGTGGAAGCTTTCGACATGGCCATTTTGCATCGGCCTTCCCGGCTGGATGTGCACCAGCCCAACCTTCCAGTCTTCCGCCCAGCCCAGCATGCGACGCGAGGTGAACTCAGGTCCGTTGTCCGAGCGCACGTTGTCCGGCCGGCCACGCTCTTCGATCAACCTCTCCAGCACACGCGTTACGCGTCCGCTCCCCAAGCTGGTGTCGGCCTCAAGCGCCAGACACTCGCGTGTGTACGCATCCACCACGCTGAGGATGCGCACCATCCTTCCGGTGGCCAGGCCATCGACGATGAAGTCCATCGCCCACTCCTGGTTGGGGCGGATTAGTCGCGGCGCCTCGACGCGATCCCGCACCAGATGCTTCCGCCTCCTGCGCCGAACTGCCAAGCGTTCCTCCAAATACAACCGGTAAACGCGCTTCACGTTGACCTCGTGGCCTCTACGTTGAAGCAAGACATGCAGCCTTCGATAGCCGTAACGCGGCTTCTGCCGTGCCAGCTTCACCATCGCTTCGCGCAGTTCGATGTTCCGGTCCGGGCGAGGCTCATACCGATAGCTCGACCGGTCCACACCCAACAGCTTGCAGGCCGTGCGTTCGCTCAGCCGGAACTCAACTGAGACGAATGCCACTTCTTCCCTCAGACCGGCAAGCTCCAACCGTTTTTTCTTATGACTGCCTTCAGCGCCTCGCCGTGCAGGCTCAGTTCTGCTACCAGCAGCTTCAGACGACGGTTCTCGTCCTCCATCGCCCTCAGCCGCTGCGCCTCGCTCACATCCAAACCGCCATACTTGGACTTCCAGTTGTAGAACGTAGCGTCACTGATCCCGTGCTCCCGGCATAGATCCGCCGTCTTCACACCCGCCTCATGCTGTTTCAGAATCCCGATGATCTGCTCTTCCGTATACCGGCTCTTCTTCATACTCCGTCCTCCCGCTTAGATTACGAGAGAACTCCAGTTTCAACTGGTAGAGTTTTCCCGGGGGCAGGTCACGGCGGCGTTCATTATGCCTGGGGGCTCACGGACAAAGGGGTGGACTTCTGCAAGTCCCTGTGGCCGCTCGCCAAGACTTTCGACGAGCATTCCCAGCGCACCCTCGACCATGAATTAGAAATCTCGTTCTTCCACATTGCGCTCAAGATATTCTGCGAAAAGAACAAATTGAAACTCTATTGGCAGAAGTCAGACTTGAAATGCACTGTTTCTCCGGACGCGATGTTCGGCATCACCGACCCTGCGAAGCCGGATGGCAAAAATACTCTGTACTATTTCCTCGAAATGGAGCGCGCGAAGATCGGCCACTACCGCGACGGCGAGCCATCGATCATGCGCAAGCTTGGGAAATATTACGCCTACTACGGGACGGCGATCCAGGAGAACTGGAACGAGGAACAAGTGCAGGCAACGCATATCACTTCCCTGCCCAGGTACCAGTTCTATTGCCGGACATTTGCAGATGATCTGCCCCAAGCCCGACGCATAATCGGCTGGCCGACAGTTCAAAAGCGCGGCGACGAGGCCAACCCGACGAAATTAATAAAGGCATCATTAATGCGATACGGGTCGAAAAGAAAAGACGTGATCGAAAAGATAAATCGCTTCCTTGCGGCTTGAGCGTATCTAGCGGCTGTACCGCGCCCTCTCTCTAATCCATAATCATTTCCATGATGCGAACGAATTGCCACCGCGTGCGGAGGGACATTCGAGACATCATTGTTGCGGAAGCAGGGGATATGACGCAATTAACAATGAAATCTATGAACACTAATCAATTTTCGTTGGCGAATAGGAAGCAGCTTGCCGACTTGCTAGGAAACAAATATGACGGACTTCGCGCAAAAGCGAAATCTAGATTAGCCGAAAAGCGCCAAGAGCTTCACAAGACGTTGATGAATGAGGCTGCTGAGAGGAAGGGTGCGTTGAAGGTTGTGGAACAGATCAAAGTGTCTCGCCAGAGAATCACAGACCTGGAGGAAGAGCTCCGCAGGCTCGGATTCGCGGAGAGATACGGTGGTCTTTCAACATCTGGCTGCGCAGCCACGCCCCTCGACAGAAGCATTGATACGCGGATTAATAAAGAGCTTGGCACTGAAAACGATATAGACGCCCGCTTCGATAGCGTTCAAGTTGCTATGATGACGGTCGCAACACTCGAAGACGCAGACAAACTGTTGAAGTCTGTTTCTGAGATTCACAAATAAACCGCGTTAAGATTCCCTGCACCGCCGCCCAAGGAGATTGAATGACCGCTTTAGAGCAAGTCGAGCAGCTCACCCAGCAGGCCATCACCATCCTGCTTGCCGAGCGCGAGCAAATCGATAAACGCCTTTCGCAATTGGGCTATGGCCAAGTATCCACACCGGCGAAGCGGCGTGGCCGGCCACCGCTGCCCAAGGGACCAAGCCCCAGCGAAAACATCATCGAGCAACCGGAATAGGCCACCCTTTGCGGCACCACGCGCATCGTAGATTTCAGGGGGCTTTATATGACTGCCAGCGAAGCTAATCGCCAACGGGTGCTCACCCTCCTCGCCGTCGAGTGGAAGCAGGCGCGCGAAGAGCTAAAAACTATAGAGAAAAAAGCCCCCACAAAACGCAGGGGCAGAGTGCCGAAGATCACCGACCTTTTTGTCCAGCCTTATAGCTTAGAACAAGCTGGGACTTCACAGACTTCCGAACCCGCTTCCAATAATTCTCACCTTCTTCATCAGGAAGAGGTTTGAAGGTCTCATCGAACCATAGGTCAATCGATGCCATATACTTGACGCTACCGCTTAAAGTGCTATCGTCTTGATAGCCTTTTTGCAGTTCTGTTTGTTTCCGCCCCGGCTCTATGTGCGTGGGGGTTTTTGTTTCCTGGACGCCATACCAATCTGCCAGCTTCTGCGCCGCGTCCTTTTCCCGGCAGCCTTCCATCAGCGCGACGAAGTTGATGACATCCCCGCCTCGCTTGCCGCCGTTGTTTGCGTTGCAGGAATCAGAGAAACAGCGCCAGTAATTCCCGGTCAGGTTGATAGAGAACGACTTGGAATTGTCGCCCTGCTTGTGCGTTGGAAGCGGACACGCGCAGATTGCGTAATCGGTCTTGTACCGAAGCGCGATCTTATAGCGTGCCAGTACATCTGAGTTTGATCTCCTTGATGCGATTGAAGTCGAGCATATCGCTCCTCCAATGAGTGAAGGCCGCTCACACGGTCTTCGGTTTATTCTTGTGGTTTCGGATCGCGGATCTGGATCTGGACGGGAAGCAAGTCGAGCCGGACATTTATCGAGCCGTCCGAATTGACATACGCCTGTCCGCACCGATTCCAATACTTCTTGCCGTTTGATTCGTTGATTACAAAAACATCCTTGCGATTGTCAGCCATCGTTTCTCCTTTCAAAGAAGCGGAGGTTGTGTCCATTGAGTTGCCTGATCTCGTACGTCAGGAGTGGTTGCATATTGAGCTTGAAGCTGATTGAGCCGTCGTCGTTTATCCAGGCCTGACCAACCTCTCGCCAGTTCTTGCGCCCCTTCTCGGTCGCATAGACGATGAGCGGGTTATCGCCCGGCATTGTTTTCTCCAGTTGTGAATGAGCTGAGTACCAACTCACTGTAGGAAACTGACAGGAATTCGCAAGCGGGGCTGGGGATAACGGGGGGCTTGAAATAACCCGTAGATGTGCTTTAGTTAGAGGGAATGAAGAAACCTTTTTGGGATTTCCTTTGGGATACGATTGCCTTGTTTGTGTGCTTATGGATAGTGTCGCAATACCCGTCTGTAACCCCACCTCCCGCGCCGCTCGAAATAGTCTTTTTTCTCGCAATGATTCGGATAATGGGTTTTTAATATCAATGGCATCACTCAGCTTTTATCAGCAGAAACATGGCAAGCGAGAAGGCCGCAAAATATATAACGCAAAACAGCGAACATATAGGCGTAAGCACCGCGCCAAGATCAACGCGGCACAGCGAGCGCGATACAGCGCCCTTGTTGGAGCCGGTCAATCTTGACGACGTGCGGTAAAAGATGCGTAATCCGCTATCCACAATTCGCTATTTTGGGTTGCTTGACGTAACCCGCAGGCTTGCTATTGTTAAGGGGTGCTACAGGTGGTTCGTTGATGCCGCCGCGCGGGTAATGAAATGGCCAATTCATCCGCAGTCCAGTGGAAGTCGCTGGTAGGGCGCAAGCTCTAGGGAACAAAATCCAGTTCAGCGGCACCAGCGAATCATCTAAAAGGTCGAAGCCAACAATAATTAGAAACCATGAAATTAGATACAGAATTGATCAGCAGCGAGATCGCGGGCGATTGGAGCTATCTCCGGCCCGTCAAATATCTCCCGCTGTGGAGAAGGATCGCCGAAGGAATCGCGTTCGCTGTCATCGTGAGCGCTCTCATCTACGGCCTCCTGTGGCTCGCGTCGGTCGGAGCATTGTAATGGCCTGTCGAATATGCGGTCGCGGCGCTTGCACGGAATCATTCCATTCTATTGCCGCGCAAGAAGAGTTTGAAAAGCAGAAGCAGGAAGAAGACGAAGAGTAGCACGGATGCAGTAGGGGGAGCGTCGGCATCGGTGCCTCCCCTACTTATGGGAAATAAATTAAGCAAAATATAAAACCATGAACATAATCAACTTTCTATTGGGCGGGACAGACTTCGCATGGTGTCCGCAGGGAGCGCACGTCGTCATGACTGACGACTTCGATCCTCGCGCCGGAATGTGCGGAGCGTGCATCAGCGAAGCGATGAATGAGGCAGGAGATTACTTTCAGCGCAGGGGATTAGTCTCCTCTGCGGAAGAACACGAAGCCAATGACTAGAGAAATCAAGTTCAGGGCGTGGGATGCAAACAAAAAGCTGATGGTAAATAGCGGCGTAGTCCTATATGACGGGAAAGCGTATCTGTCGTATCGGGACTTCGAGGATGCAATCCAGTCTGGCAACTACCTCATGCAATTCACCGGCCTCAAAGACAAGAACGAAAAAGAGATCTATGAGGGGGATATTCTCGGAGACTGTGACGTATATTGGTATGACAAAATTGCCACGTTTGAATTGCGAGGTTCATCTTTGCGATTATGGGCGGCAGCAAGAACCGAAGAGGTCATCGGCAACATCTACGAAAACCCCTCACTACTCCAATGATTACCCAAGAAGAAATCAACAGGCTGAACCGGATTTTTGACACGACCGATAACGATTGGGCTAAAGAAGTGCAGTTTATCGAAATGGGCGTGGAGCGGATGTTGAAGCCGCCCCGACATCCCTCTCCCCACTTCAAGGAAAAAGATACCAAGCAGGACTTCTACGCAGAGATCGAAAGGGAGAACGTCGAAGCCTCCCAGGCAAGAATTAACTATCACGAATAATGAAGAAGGCAATTTCTGGACGTGTAGAAGCATTTAAAGGGAAGGCATATTCAGTGTGTTGTCACGCGATGATAGGGATCGCACTCATGCAGGACGGCGCTTCCTTTAAGAGATTTGAGTGCATGAAGTGTGGGAAAGAATGCAAGATTGCCGCACACATACCGCCGGTTGAAGAAGCGTTATTAAATCTTGCGCGGGTCTTGCAAGAAATGCCTGAATGTCCCTTGATGGTTTACGATGGCACGTTGACAATTCTCCGCTATGAAAAAGTCACTACAAACAATTCTAAAAAGAAATCCCAATGAAACTTTTGATCCAACGGTCGTTCAGCAAGACAAAACAGGTGGCCTCGTTCGAGCCTATCAATTCATTCTGCTCCATCTCAATGGAGTATGAGGACGAAGCTACGCCGAGCGACACGATTATCGTTTCATTCTCGGAGCATCTCGATAAGCTTGCCCGGCAGGAGGTCGAACGGACGATCGAAAACGAGATGAAGAAGGTCGAACAAATTAAAAAGCAAAACACATTCTAAACATGAATTATCAAAAACAAGTTTCAGTAGGCGGAAGTTGGGTCAAAGGTGCGGAGGTGGTGTCGGGAACGCATTGCAAGCTGATGAGCGCGGCCGAGCGGATGCCCTCACAGTTCAAGGACGAAAAGACCGGCGAAACAAAGTTCCAAGATGTCGCGAAAGTTCTCTTCAGTGGCGACACAGAAACGAAGAACATCTCGCTTAATAGGGCCACGATCAATGGCCTTGTGGATGCGTTCGGTGAGGATTCGGCTTTGTGGCAGGAGCAGGTGTTGACTGCTGAGACAGAGAAGGTGCGCGTTGCAGGCAGAGCGGTAACGGCGGTTTATCTTGTGCCTGACGGATATGAGCGTGTGGACGACGAGAACGGCTATACGGTGATCGTGAAGAAGGGTACGCAGGTCGGCGCGCCGGAAGATGCGCCGAGCATAGACTTCTAGTTTTCAAAAGGGGTGCCATCTCAAATAAGGAACGGGGCAATAGAGAAGGTTGGCGAAGGCCACATGACACCCCTCCCCAGACTGTCAATCAGACAAACGACTCAGAGGATCGGCATATCCTCATCCTCATCGAAGTCATCGTCTCCATCGTGGGGTCCCTGGCTATCGAGAAACGGGAATCGCTCGTTCATTGCTTTATCCCCCTATTGTCCGGATGCTCGGAACCATGAATCGGTTACTTTAAAAGGTTCAAGGCAGCGAGCGTATAGCAATATAAGGGTTTATCTGTTCATAAGCGCGGGAAGCCAGCCGGACTACTTCCGATTTACCTGTATCGTCATCTCGCCGTTGTTAGGGTTTACAAACCGGATGACGCCATCAGCATCTTCGAAGATAAGGATGTTTGCAGCCCCGCCCACGGCGTGCCCCCATGTCTTTGGTACAACTGACGTGTGCTGCTGTGCGAGAACTACCGAGCGGTTGCCCCACACAAAGCCCGCAGCGATCAGAAGAGCCGCCACGCAAATGTTTAGAATCCGTACTTTCATTGATTTCTCCTTTGGGAAAATACTACGACACCACACACATGAAACTAGAACAACAAGTCACATCACTAGACCTGAGCAGGCGACTCAAAGAATTGGGCACAAAGCAGGAGAGCCTGTTTTGGTGGGTTCAACAGGTCGATGAAATCCCCTCGAAATGACCTTGCCCTTAGAATGCGTATCCCTTAGCCGGCCGGGTTTTGGGAAGTATATTCATCCCCGTCGTAGTCGTGGCGGTGGGAATGTGGGAATCGCGGTAGCGATTTCCAAGGGCTGTGGGAAGCATGGGAAAACAGTTTCATCGTTTTCCCATGCTTTCCACAGACCGTCATTTCCACGGCCTGCCTCGATCGCCGCGAAGGCTCATGCGGCGATCGTCATCGTAGCATCCATCCAGTCTTGCTCGAACTGCATTGGGCTGACGTAGTTCAGTGTCGAGTGCATTCGTGTTCGGTTATACCAGAGCAGCCAAGCGATAACTTCATCCTTGGCCTCGCGGATGGTTTTAAAACGCTCGCCGTGCAGCCGTTCCACCTTCAGCGAACCAAACAGCGACTCCGAGCAGGCGTTATCCCAGCAGTTGCCCTTGCGGCTCATCGACGGCGTAATGCCATACTCTTTGAGCACCCCACGGAAGTCGTCGCTGGCGTACTGGCTGCCACGATCGCTATGAAAGATCAGCTTTGCCTTCTTGCCTGGATTGCGTTTGAACCAGGCCATCTCCAGAGCATCGATCACAAGGCTGCGCTGCATATCTGGCCGCATCGACCAGCCCACCATCTTCCGGCTGAATAGATCGATGACTACGGCAAGAAACAACCAACCTTCGTCGGTCGCGATATACGTCAGATCTCCAGCCCACGCCTGGTTGGGCGCGGCCACGACAAACTTGCGATCAAGCACGTTGGTGCTACCGGAAGACTGTGCTTGCTGTCGGTGGTGACCACGCGGAAGCGCCGCTTGCCGCGAGCCTGAATACCGTGCTTCTGCATCAGCCGTTGCACCCGCAGCTTGCCCACGCGAATACCTTGCGCACGCAGCTGCCGCCAGATGCGCGGCCAGCCGTAGGCTCCCCGACTCTCGGCGTAAACAGCACTAATGTGGACCAGCAACGCTTCCTCACTCAAGTGGCGGCGTTGCGCGATCTGCTTGTACCGTGCCCGATGCTGATGAAAACCGGAGACGCTGGCGCGCAACACCCGGCATTGAACCCGAATCGGCCAGACCAGCTTGTGTCGTTCAATAAAGGCGTACTTCATCGCTGGCCCTTTGCGAAGAACGCCGTCGCTTTTCCCAGTATGTCGCGCTCCATCTTCACTCGCGCCAACTCAGCACGCAGACGGCTGATCTCCATCTGATCGGCCGTCACCTGGTGCTGGCCCACGGCGCCCATCAGCCTTCCAGACCGGTGCAGCTTCACCCAGTTGGACAATGTCTGCTCTACCACTCCAAGGCTCCGTGCCACCGCCGCTACCCTCTGGCCCGACTCCACAAGCCGAACAGCCTCCTGCTTGAACTCCAGCGTGTAACGACCTCGCGTACCGTTCCTCATCTTCGTCTCCCTTCGCTATTACAACAGCTCGTTAAGGGATACGTTTTGCGGGGGCAAGGTCAAAAAGTGGAAGGCACTTGCCGTCGTATGAACCGGTGGATTCTTGGGTTGTCATTGATCGACCAGGCGAGCATGGGCAGGAATCGATTGCCGCCTTCACCGTCGCAGAACTTGGGGAGATGTTGCCGCCGAAGATTAAGCATCAAGGTTGCGATTGGCTTTTGATGCTGGCCGCACCGTTCAATGGCGTATGGATTGTCTACTACCAAGTTGATGAAGGTACCGACAAGATCAGGGATGGAAACAAGTGGATCATGGCCGAAAAAGAAGCCGATGCCCACGCCACGATGCTGATTTATTTGCTCGAAAACAAAATTATTTCGCTTTCATGATCCAAGATACCGTTCAGAAACTTAATTCTGCCGTTCTTTGTCCCCGATGTTTTCATTGGATGCCAAAATATAGGCCTAACGGATACTTGCGGCTCTACTGTTCTTCTCGGTGCATTGCGCGGCGTCCTCGCCCCGACATGATGGGAAATCGGTGGGGCGCGGGGTATAAACATACACCAGAGCAACGTGCGCACCAGGCAGAGATCACTAAGGGATTTTGGACTCGCGGTATTCTAAAACCGGTTCCCGCATGGAATAAGGGGAAGCCATGGCTGGCCGCCATCCGGCTTAAGATGTCCCTTGCGCGTTATGGCAAAGGACGTAAACTTCATCCAATAACTCCGCTTGTACGTCTTATCCGCGAAAGCAATATTTATCAAAAGTGGAGAACTGGGGTTTATGAACGGGACAATTACACGTGCGTTTTGTGTGGAGCGCGAAGTGAAGTCGGCAATAGAGTTCTATTGAATGCCGATCACTTTCCCGATGAGTTTTCCACTCTGATAAAAACCAATCACATCACAAGCTATACGGAGTCGCTAGGATGTGAACGGTTGTGGGACATCAATAACGGTCGAACCCTTTGCCTTCCTTGCCATAAATTAAGACACGCAAAATCACATGGGTAGCGCCGGCACATCCCTCCACGCCTACGCGCTACTCACGCAGAACCTCACCGACCGGCAGAAGGAGGTCCTTGACCGGCTCCGCTTCTTTCCCGACGTGACCAATATGGAGCTCGCGGTGAACATGGGCTGGACGGTGAACAGGATCACGGGCCGTGTCCAGGAATTACGCAAGCTCGGCCTGGTACTGGACGCCGGACGGCGGCCGTGCAAGATCACCGGCGGGACATCACACGCATGGAAAGCGAAGCATCCGGTGTTGCCGCCAGCGAGAGAAAAGGTCGAAGTAAATCCACAACAATAAGGAATATGAGGAAGACGATCAAAGCGTGGGCGGTAATTGAAGCCGATGGACATATCGTAGCCGATTCCAATATCGGTTCTACGCTTATAGACCAGATTGCGGGAGAACACGCAGACAACGAAATAATCGAGGTCGAAATTCTTATTCCCACCCCGAAAAAGAGAGCAAAAAAGAAATGATCACCCACATCGACTTCATCTGCGGGTATCGATTACTTCGCCTTAATGACCCAGAGCCTTCCGAATTTCGGCATACAACTCATTGAACGCCTTACTTTCAGAACCCGCGTAGGGCGGTTGAAACTCGTGCGTCGATGTGAACCCCTGCAGAAAACGTTCTATGTGCCGTGCGTTTTCCTCATTTAGTCGAATCTCAATTGCCCTCTCCATGAATCCTCTCCATTCCAATTACCGTACTCTTGTGATGTTTGCACTGCTATGCATAATTGAGATATGCGGCGCTACCTGCTCATCAAGCTCAGGATCATCTGTCGGAAGTGTGGGGAGAAGTATTGGACGTGGAGTTATGGGAAGGTGAAGTGCGGGTGCTAGTTCACCGGCGCATCGACCAAATATACCCAAAGCGTAGGCATCCCTGTCATGTCTTCTAGTGGCATCTCTAGACTCATTGATTCGATCTTCCAGTTTTTCCCGCGTCTTGTGAGAATATCTCCCTTTGTCAAGTTAAGCTCGCCGTGATTATCGGTTTCCGATTCGTCCGACCAAACACTGTCGGAGTACTGATACACAACGATCTTCGAGAGATCCACGATACTACCCAACTGTTCAGAAGAATTGTACGCTTAAACTCCTTCCAAGACTCCGCAGCCAGGATTGGATCAATTCACCAGCACATCAACCAAATAAACCCAGATCGTCATTCTTGGATCATTAATGTACTGCTCCGAGTGAACGGAATCAATCTTCCAGTTCTTGCCGCGCCGTACGATGATGTCTCCCTTTTTGAATGTGAGCTCGCCGGTGAGGTCGATCTCCAGATCGTCCGACCATAGAGTGTCCGAATATTGATAGACGATCTTTCTCGCGCAGGCCACGTTGTCCCCATTTGACGACAGATTTGAGAATTGTACGCTTACCTTATCCCATCATGCGCGGCGAACCTAAATACATTAGCCAGGAATGCAGAGCACGTCGGCACGTCGATTGCGATGGATTTGTCCCGCGCGGATATGACGAGCTGCACGATCATCAGTGCTCGTGCCCGCACCATCTTCCTTCTGCCGTTGCAGAGCAAATATCGCGCCGGTTCGGACGAGCGATTGAAAGGCTAGGCGATGAACCAAAAGAATGAGGATGCACGGCGTTCACAAGCATAGTTCCCGTCCACTCAATGAACACGCGAAGGCTCTTTTATATACACAGCGAGTCGTGAATGACATGATCCGCGAACGTGATGCAGGGAAAGCATGTGTTACCTGCTCAAGCATGAAAGCATCGAGTGCCGGCCACTTCAGGACTTCTACAAACGCGGCTACCCGATTCCATCCTTACAACCTTCACGCACAATGCCGGGGATGCAACGAGTTCAATGGGGGCATGACCTATGAACACGCGATCGCCATCGACCGGATACACGGGAAGGGATGGGCTACATTTCTAGAGAAGCTCGCTCGCAAGCCGGAAATATGGACTGTGGAGGAACTCGAACAACTCAGGTCAGCGGGACGGATGGGTCCGAGGGTGTATGAGCAGTTGTACTTTGAATTGCGGCCGGATCATCGAAAGATTAGGCCTTTAGTCATATCTTAGCGATCTCCTCTGCGATCTTTTCATATTCAGCGTTCAGTTTCTTTAAATCACCATCGAAGTCGTCGGTTGCCGATTTCCATCGGTCACGGATCTTCGCCTTATTGAGTTCATCGGCAATGAGTATGCGGCTCCCGAAGTTTCTGTGCAGATCGAGAACGGCATTGCTATATTGGTTGGAGATGATTGCGGCGCGGGGACCGTCCTCGCGGGCTGCTAGGCTTTTCTGCCAGTCAATAAATGCAAACAAATTGACTGACAACTGACCTAGCAATTCGCGGCATTCTTGCCGAATATTGTCTCGCCGCCATTGCTGATGTTGTCCTCGGGCCTGGAAAACGTTGCCGACTATCGTCCCACCGAGCGTTCCCGCTATGCCAAGGCCAGCAACAATAAGCGTAATGGCTTCCTGTTGCATGTACACTCCTTTTCGGGATCAGCCGACGTCGTGGGGCAACCGGGCTTTGAGTGTTTTTTGAAGTCCTTCGATCTCACGCTCGATCTTGTGCACGACCGCTTGCATTTTTTCGCCCGTATCGCGCCCAACGTGAGAGACCCCAATCACAGAAAAACCCACACCGAGACCGAAGCAGCAAATAGAAAAGCGTCCTAGCATCTCCACCGTGTCAGGATATATGCGGAATAGAACCGTTGTAGACATCACCCACAATGCTGACCCGAGGCAGAAAGAAAAGAGGATGAGGAAGATTAGTTGCAGCGCATAGAGATATTGCCATCGAGTATCAGCGAGTAGTTTTTTATATTGTTCCAGTTGCTGTATCCGCTGGATTAGCAGCCGAACTGACTGCTCAGCCATCTGATTCTTATAATGGCGGATCCCTGCACGTACTCTGGAATCCGGACTCAGGAGATCAAAGATGACGGCGAAGAGTATGCCGAAGAATGCGGCAAGTCCAACCGCCCACACAATCTCTTCTCCGTGGGCTTTGATGTGGTGCCAAACGCTATCAAAAGTCACTTCATCTCCCTGTGAATTGACAGTTGGTGCCACAATTGTACGTCAGTTCCATAGCTTATCGCCGCGAGTTCCCGCTGCAGCAGGACACCCTGCGAATCCCTTTCGCGCATCTCATGAGGGTAGGAGGGAATCATGGCCACTTCAGGCAACCCGCTCGCACCCAATGCAGAGACCGACATCGACAGCGCCGAAATTCACGACATTCCATTAAGGGATCTTGAAAACGGGGAAGAAGAAGACCCGGAAGGGGAAGAGGAAGAAGAGCTCGACGAAGGCATGGAGCCCGAGGGTATCTAGGACAACCGCTACGGCTCCCGCAGGATGACAGGAGCTTCGTAGAAGACGACGAATTTGCCATCTTCCCGTTCCTCGACTTTGAAATCGTGAATCGTGAGTCGCTCGCCAAATGACGAAGGAATCGTCACGCCCTTTCGATTGAACTCTTGCATATGGACCTCTGCAGACTCACGCGTTGGCCACGTCGCTCCGTCTCTCGGCGAACTTGAGAACCAGTAATCGATGGTTTGGTCGTCTCCATCACGGATCTTCCAACGTACGAGATAGCCTTTCATTCGCTGCTCCCTGTGGATTGACGAATTCCGCCCACATTGTACGATTAGGTTATTCCCCCATGACGGACAAGTCATTCAAGAAATTCCTGAGATTGCTCTGCACTGTTCTGCTTACATTCCTTGCAAGCGTGGCTATGGTCGAACTCGCCGCGCGAATTTTCTAAATTAATTAACTCTTTAAATGTTTCGATTACTAGCGCGGTGGTGGGCGAAGAAGCAGTACATCTGGAAACAGGAAGTGGAAGCGGCAACGAGCGATCTCCATGCAGGACTCTCGCTCCGGCTCGCCGGCGAGAAGCGCACGCTCATTGAGCAGTTGAACAAGGACGCCGACGAGATCGAGGCAAATATCAAGGCCATGGACGAAAAGCTTGCAACGGGCTATTGGGAGTGCGAGAACGGGCATGAAATGGACGAGCCGGCTCGCTATGAACCAACTCAGAACATACCTGAATCTGCAAAGAGTATGGGCGTGAGCTATTGCAAGTGCGGAAGCACTATGCGGTTCATTCAGCGTGATCAGATGACCGGCCAGCAGAAGACTCAGTCCGATCGCGAGCGCAATGAAGCGCAGACGATCGCGGCGAACAAGCGTGCGACCGCCAAGGCCGAGGAAGAAAATGCGGTCGGAAGCGAGAAGGCCGCGCAGTATTTCAAAGGGCAGGCTGCGAACAACCGGCAAGTGGCAGATAAGATCCGAGCGCTATGATTCCATTCCCTATGAAAGGTCGAGATAAACCTAATAACCAATAACAAGATGGAAGAAGATAATCATTTCGTCGCGCACCCGGAAGGCGGGATCACGACCGCGTCCCAGGCTGAAGCCGCGAAGGCGACGCACGAGCCGAAAGACCAGGCCACACTCGACGCAGAGGCCCAGGCCAAGAAAGAAGCCGAAGAGAAGGCCGCAGCAGAGCTTGCGGATCTCCAGGCGAAGGCTGATGAATCTGCTACGGCAGCGTCAGAGGCACGGACCAAAGCTGACGAGCTCAAGACGACGATCACCGATGCCTCCAACGATGAGGAAAAGGCAGCCGCTGAAACTGCTGAGCAAGCGGCCGTAGAGGCAGAGACCAAGGCTGAGGAAGCCAAGGCCGCTGTAGAAGCAGCTAGCCAGAAGTAGTCAAAATGCCGGGAACGCGGACCCGCAAGGGCGCGGCAGGAACAATCGGCGGGAACCGTTCTAGACGGTATTTTGCCCGAACAAGGCGACCATACCTGCGCAACCGCCCCACCCGTCGGGCAAAGGGGCTTCCCGGTCGCAAAAAATCCCCCGGCATGATCCTGCATGCCAGGGGCTGATCCTTGGTACTCGAAATGGTTAAGGTTAGGAACGAGCGGCTTCAAGTCTTTCAGCTTTAGGCGGCGGGTCCCTCTCGGGGGATGGTCTCTTGTGGAGTTCCGTCTCGAAGGTCTCATCGTGTGTAGGCTTTGCAACCAC